>Ga0181599_1000506_pt1 | contig 40953 bp, 38 predicted proteins | sample 041ome_3_FD_148658 | JGI IMG/M metagenome (GOLD analysis project Ga0181599, IMG submission 148658) | Coastal salt marsh microbial communities from the Groves Creek Marsh, Skidaway Island, Georgia - 041405US metaG (spades assembly) | ecosystem: Environmental > Aquatic > Marine > Intertidal zone >...
CTCATGAGCCGAGTCTCTGCGCCATGGCATCATTAAGACCTTACGCCCAGACCATTCTAATAATTGTGGGTCCTTATAGATCTGTACGTTCGGGATCCATTTTAAAGTATCGATTGATGATACTTCATTTGTTTTCTTTGCCCAAATATCATGATTACCAACGATTACATAGACTGGCAAGATTTGGCCTAGTCTTTCAAACAGATCAACGGCGTAGTTCAAGACTTTAATGTTGATACTCTGTCTGTTATCAAATGTGTCACCAACTTGGACTAGAACGTCACCTGGTTTTACATGTTTCTTAAGCGTTGGAATAAAAAGCTCTTCAAAGAATTGTTTCTGGATGCCCAGCCACTCTTGAGAATTGGCTCTTACGCCAAAATGAAGATCACCTAATATCCAAACCCTCTTTGCTCCTGCATCAATTACTTTAGGTTCAATCATTTAAAATAATTTGTTGATGTTTTTTCTCTCTAAAACACCCGTTCTTAGATCTAATTCTTGAATTAAGTCTTCCTTGTAGACGTTACTCAATGAACTATAAAACTTATCAGGTTTAATATCGAAGTACACGCACATTTCGCTAAAAATGTCTATTCTGCTAAATTTAGCTTTCATCTCATCAACAATGTAACCGTACACATCATTAATATCTGACTTCTTCAGCTTCTTACATCTACCTAGGTCATCAACATCATTAAACTGCTTAAAACGTGAAAGCTCGATCAATTTATGGATCTTATTAGCAATCATGTCATAATGAATCTTAATGTCTTCATCTAGGGTGTCTTTGAAACTAGAATCGAGTTCAAACGACATGTTTGAATTTATCTCAAAATCCGGTGAATCAAAGTTATTGTCAAATATTTTATCTCTATTCATTATATTCCGTGTAAATTTGATGTGCTTAATTCTTCTGTTTCTATTAGGCGCATATAGTTCCAGTTGATGTTCAACTTACATTTAGTGCCCTTTCCTTCACCGTCTCTTATCTTTAAGATCTTAAGCCAGTATTCTTCATTTGCTCGCATTAGATCATCTTGAATAATACCGTACATAATATCGGCAGTGTGTGATAGACCAGCTGATTCTGCAATGTCGGACATTGTAATGTCGCTTGAGTTATAACCGCTTCGTGTAATCTGAGTTGCTGTTACGATCAACCAGTCATTACGTTGACCCATTGCTCTTAAGTCCTCTGCAATCTGCTTAATCTTCATATATGTATTCTCCGTATTTAAGTTACGGTAGTTGGCCAAAATGTTTATGTAGTCAATTACAACTGCACCGATTTTAATCTGACGCTCTTCTTCAATCTGACTAACATAAGCCTCAATATCAAGTACTGTTGCCTGTGACGTTGGCATTTGTTTAACAAAGAGCTGACCAGGAGGAGTAAAGCCATCACCAACCGTCTCAAGCTTACGCTTCATTAAGTCTTTGTTCTTAGACTTGTCAGCATATTCACTTATATTAATCGATAGTAAGTTTGAACCAATACGTTTTACAAACTTATGTGCTGCCATTTCCGCTGTAATTACAACGGTGTTTGTGCCCATCTTAACAAAGCTTGCTGCGTCGTTAGCTAGATAAATTGATTTACCAATGTTTTGTTCACCAGCATAAACGATTAAGTTACCGCCTTTGTCATAACCACCACCAAGTAGCCTATCAACAAAGTTGTAACCAGAGCTTACTTTCTCAGTCTCTTTCTGATCGTGATCTTCTGGGTTAAAGAAGTCTAGACCCAGATCTGAGTTAAAGGTAATGTTGTTACGTTCGTTGATTAAGCCTTTAACTTTCTGAATAATACTCTCAGTATTCTCTGGTGTAACTTGAGTTGTCTTAATAAACTCAATTGTATCAGTAAGTGATGTGTTAAATGTTTTCCATTTAATCCAAGACTCTGCAGTATCTGTTAGCCACTCTTCATCATACTGATCTAAATCAACATCAAAAAGCAGATCTAAAATACCATCTGTAACTTTTTCTTTAGCCCGCTTGCTGTTCTGTGCAAGTAGTTTTAGTTGGTCCTTTGATGGCGTCTCATTGAACTTAACGTAAAACTTATTTGCAAGATAGCTTAAAATATCGATCTCTTCAGACTGATAATAGTCAGTCTTAATTGCTTGTAGATATTTTGGCTTGGCCAAAGATAGTCTAAAGAATATCTTCTCAAAGTCTTGTCCGAATTGCATATATTTTTCTTTAAGGTTCTATTAGTAAACTACCGCTTTGTTTAGAATATGGTTCAAGTTCCCATATGTTGATAGCAATTGCCTTTCTAGTCCCTCTGGTTACTCTAGTTACCCTATGGCTAATCGTACCGGCATCAAATATAATCAGTCTATTTGGTTTTGCATAGACTCTTTCTGGTTCAGCATCTTCACCGTCTGTATAGATCTCTAGCATGCCACCTTCAAAATCTTCTTGTTCTGGGTAATATACTGTGCCGATTATAGGTGACACAATTTCACCAGTCTTTTTAAAGAGTGCTTCGTCCTTATCGAAGTGCATCCCTAAATCATCTTTGAAACCATCTTGTTCTGCGGATTGGATTCCAGTCCAGTATTCAAAACCAGATGCTGGAAAGGATTGTCTAAGTGGGCAATTGTCTGCCCAAATATATTCAATCAATTCCTTTTTAAGAGTGTCTGCAGGGCTAGACCACCAGCCATCCCACCAGTAATATTGTCCGACATTGCTAAAGAAAGTATCGTCATTCTTTATTTTGTCTAACAATACTTGGTCTTTTATAAAATTGTCTATTACTAGTATCATTCAAATGGGTTTATTAATATTTTATAGGCCTCTTTGCCTTCTTCTTGGTTGGTCTGCTCTAATAGACCATCGGTAGCAGCCTCGTTTAATGAGGCCACTAGATGTTCTTCTTCTACTTCTGGAAAACGGTATGTTTTTAGAGCGTGTAGAGTGAAAGTACCTTTATATCTGTCTGGGTTACGCACGCACATTGTAATTTCATTATAGACAATGTCCATACCCGTTGGCCAGCCAGGTAGATCTTTCTCAATACCTATCACATATTTGATCGGCAGCTTATCTTCATTAATCCTCATCTTCTACCGCACTTTCCATAATATCTTCTACGTCAAACTGCACGTCTGTGTTGTAGTTAAACAGGTCGTAGATTTTCTTATCAATCTTCTCAAGAACTTCTTGAGTAAAGACTTTATCGGTAAAGAATTCGTTGTTAGGTATAACCTCTTCTAGGTGCTTACAGATCCAGCCACGTGCACTTGCCTTTGGCACTTTCTGGCCTTTTTCAATACTGCCACGTGCAATACCAATATCTTCCCAGTCAATGTAGTTCTCTAGACCTACGTATCTGTTCATACCTTCACTAAAGTGTAGATGAAACTTAATTGGATTTGGTTTTGCAAATCTGTTCTTGTTTGGTTTTGCAGTTACAATAATACCGGCCTTTTCACCACCTTCTTTGAGTTGTGCCTTGTTTAAAAAGAGTACGATTGATGCTGCATATTCAGGTCCTGTACCACCACCGGCAACTTGCTGTGAAATAAAACTCTGTGTCTGGTATGTATGGTTAGTAAAGATAAAAGGAATCTTTAAGTCGGCCATTGGTGTCATGATAATTCTAAAGATTGACTTAAGCACTTTAGAGCGTGTCATATCAGACTTGTCACTGCCTGACTTAGCATCTTCAATCTCTTTGGCCGTAGCTAAGTTACCAGCTGAATCTAAGATAATCATCATCTTAGGTAGTTCAGCACCAGCACGTTTAGCCTCTTGCATTCTAGATGTGATCGTAGTAATAGAGGTTCTAAAATCTTGTACTGTGTTTACAGGCTGATAGTTAACTTTAGTAGTGTCAATACCGAATTTCTTCATAAGGTCTCTATCAACAGCGGCTTCTGAATCATAAAATATGATGTTGTAGCCCATTTCAATCGCACGATGGATTGAGTTTAGAATTAGATATGTCTTACCGGTTCCAGAAGGTCCTGCAATTGAGCAAGATCTGTTGTTTGGCCAACCACCAAATAGAGTTCCACTAACACATGCATTTAAGTGGTAGTTACCAGTGTCAATCCACTCTGTAACTTCACTAAAATTAGAGTGTTCCATTACTGAACCTAATGGATTTAAGTTTGCTAATTCAGCGTTAATATCGTCAAAGCTGAACTCTTTATTCTTAGTTTTTGCCATAATTATTCTTCTGTTTTAAATTTTGTACGTTCTTCTTCACGTAATGTTTCAAGCTCTTCGATTAAGGCCTGGCTTTCTGCCTGCAGTTCCTGCATTCTGCCTTCTAGCTGAGCAAGTCGATCGTAGATCTTTTGATATTTTAGAACAAACTCATGTTGTTCTTTATTCATACTAATCTCCATTTTTGACTTCGTTTATCATGTCCTCGAGATCAATCTGATTAGAGGCTGTTTTTTGAGCATTTAGCTTTTTAGCATTCTCTTTGTCAATCTGCCAGAACAAGTGTCTTATTTTACTGCCTAATTGTGAGTCATTAGGCGTGTCTTTTGTCATCTGTCTGATTACTTCGTAAAAATTGTCCATAATTAAAATAGTGCTGATGCATAAAGTAGATTAGTATCAAGTGTCTGCAGGCCGATTGCTGTAAGTACTCTGTTTAACGGGTCAATCATTGCCTTTTCAAACTGAGTGTCGTAGTCTATCTCTGGTGCAAACTCATAAGGATGTTCACCTGGTAGATAGGCATAAACTTCACTGATTGGACTCTTACAGTTGTAGATCTTTAGCTTCTCACCGTTACCAATTACTTTATACTTTGTTTTAAATTTAGAGTTCATATTAAGCAGGTAGTTGTAGTAACCTGCTGCTTTAACATTGGCCGGACATTTTAGACCAACTTGAAATTCAATCTGATCGTCAACAATATATTTTTCAATATTGTTTGTCCTTCTGTTAAATGAGATCTCGTCAATATCTGCAAGCTGGAACTCTTTTCTGACCTGCTTCATAAATTGAACGAGTTCTTGTAATTCTTCAGCACTTGGTGTTTTAGCACTCTTAAATATAATTTTAAGTGCTTCAACTAGTTTTGCTCTTACAAATGCAGGTGTTGAAGATTGAATGGTATCATATCCGATTGTCTTAATCTTTTTAAGAGGCGCATGACGATCGGTCTTCTCTAGTTTATCGTCCCACGCAATATTCTGAATGTACTTCTTCTTGCTCATCCAGATACCATTATATGCAATAGTCTCAAGCTCAAACATTAAGAAGTTATCAGTATTACGTTTCTCAGCGTACATCTCCATACACTTAACAATATAATTATTAAGTCTAAAGCCATAAAGTGCTAAGATAAACTCGTCAATTGACATCTTCTTACTTTCATCTTCCCAGATGATAGACTCATAAACATCTTGAAACTGAACGTAACATGAGTCAGTATCGATGTAGATTACAGCTGGCTTCTCTATTTTACCCTTTACTTTAATACCGAATTGCTCGTGAACTGCAGTGTCTTTATGCCAAAATTCTTGAACATATTTGTTCAAGATTGACTCTGAGTAGAGAATAGCATTCTTGCCCTGTTTTGTAATTGACTCTGCAATGTCGATATTGAAGAAGTGAAACCATTTGTTACCAAAGGCTCCGTAGATCGAGTTAAGAGTTAACTTAACCGCCTGCTCATAAGCTGTATACTTTGCTGAAAGCTGCTTGTAGTGATCTACAAGCAGCTTAGCGTCAGCATCAGTCAATTGATCTATTGGTTTATTTTCTAACTCTTTTATATCCATTTATTAAGCTGTTTGGCAAGTTGATACAGTTAATAGTGTTTCTGAATCCTTAGACTGGAAGACAACTTTAGAGCTCGATACGAACACATTTTGTTCTTCCCTGTCTAACAGGTTCAAATACTTCTTATAGACTGTAGCATTACCAGAGCCTTTGCTTTCTGGATTAATTACAACGCTAAATGATTTACCATCAACGTTAACTCCTTTACCGTTAGCTTTAATACTGAATGTTTCTTCTGAGTCTAGATTAAACAAGTTCTTTACTTTGTTAATCATATGAGTATCGATCTCAAAGTTGAATGCACTGTTATCTCTTGAGAAGATAGCTTCTTGTTGCTCTTTTGTAAGATCTTTAAAGCCCAATGATGGTTCTGAACAAGATAGCTTAACTTCTAACTCATCGTTGTAGATTCTAAACGTAGATGCTACGTATTCTTCATCATTCTCGATGAATTCAATTTCACCTTTAATAGCATCATGTTCAAAGTGTTTGATTGCTTCAATAACTTTAGCACCATCGAAGAATGCAATCTTTAGAGCTTTGTCACTAGGTACAATCTCATTAGTCTGGAAAATCTGGTCCATGTTTACAACATGGCTCTTTACTGCATCTCTCTGCGGTAAATAAACAGAAGACTCGATTCTACCATTAGTGATTTTCATGTAGATGAAAGAGTCAATTAGCTTAACGCGATTGATAAAGTTGGTCAACGCGTGCTGGTCAATACGATCAATTTTTAACTTCATATTTTTTAATTTATGTTTAGTTATTGTATGTGAAAAAGGCAAACAGTTTCAATTATTTGGTCCTAATAACCTTCTGTCTTCTGCCATCTGAGTAGAGTATCACGTAGAGTTTACCGAGTACCATCTCATCGGCTTCTCTGCCTAACAGGTCATAAATCTTTAAGATTGTTACTGGTTCTTGAGTCTTGACTACATCTTTTACAGCAAGTGTCTTAAACTCAAGACAGACGTTTAACTTCTTAAAAGCCCAAGTGTCAATGCTGGTACATTTATTATAGAGCATCGGTAAGATAAAGTATCTGCCAGAATCTTTAAATTCATAGTCTAAAACTCTCTCTGATTCCGTGCTGTAGTACTCGATTAATTCTTCTGCCCAGCTGTATGTAAAATAGAGTGTTGAATCGTCGAGTTCTTTCCACTCTTTATCAGAAAGGCCGTTTATATAGTCATCAGCCTTGTAGATTTGATAGTAATATTCATAGCACTCATCTTTTCTGTCTTCTAACTCGAACGTATAGTACTTACAGTTCTTTGCTGCTATATCGTAATTATAGCCTAGTTTGTTAAAGACTGTGATGTCAACGTCGATTGTGAAAACGGTATCGCATTTCTCACATTCGTTAAAGACGTTGAGCCGAACCTCGTATTTACCTTTTTGATTAAAAGTAACTCCAGTCCAACCGCCCATATCATCTAATTTATACTCTTCTTTATTTGTAAAAGAGTAGGCGGTGAATGTGTAGTACCAACATGAATCTGAGTGCATGTTAGTCTGAAAATAGTAATTGTTACCTTGTTGATTAATAGTCTTAAAGGTAATGCCTGAAAAGTCACAGTTTGCGCTAAGGTTTAGGCTAGTGAACAAGACGGCCAGTGTAAATAATAGCTTCTTCATGTTAGTTTTACATGAAGCGTCTTATTTGTTTGTAATCTAAATGTAAAAAGCCAGGGAGTAGCGAATTCCCTGGCTCAAATCCGTTAACGATGTAACGGTCCTAAAATCCAACTCTATTTCAAGTTGGCGTATCTTAACCGTCGCAGCTGATACAATCTGGATCCATTGCTCTTGTTGCAATATCACCTCTCAGTACTGACTCTGTTCTCATGTAATAGAGCGTCTTAATACCTTGATTGTAAGCTTCTAGGTGCACTTGGTTGATAAACTTAGGTGTTGCCTCAATTGGAAACGCTAAGTTTAACGAGACTGCCTGGTCAACATATTGTTGTCTCACGCCAGCCTGTTTTACCAGCTCAAGTTGGTTAATTTCTTTAAAGGTCTTGTATACATCTTTCATTGGAATAAACTGATCTTCGGCTACTTCTGGCGCTTCTTTCAATTTATCTTTATGGATCGGAGTGCCCCAATCTTTATCTAGAGCCTCACCGATATGTACGTAATAATCATCCATCCAATCTAGACCTTGTACACTACCACCATCTTCTAGGATCTTATCCCAAGTGTCTTTTGTATTTTTACCGATTAGATCTAAAGCTTGTTCTAACGTTGGGTTCTTACGAATAAAAGTACCCTTTGCAGTTTGTTCTGTGAATACGTTAGCAGCCCAAGGCTCAATACCTGGTGAATAGTTACCGGCAAGTTTTGAGTTGCTCACGGTTGGCGCAACGGCTCTCAGGTGCGTATTACGCATACCAGTTCCAACACACCACAATGGTTCTCCGTATTCTTTTGCTAGATCTCGGCTTGCTTTCTCACTTTCAGTCTTTAGTTGAGAGAAGATCTTACGTGTTTCAAACTGAGCTGTTAGGCCTTCGAATGGAATATTGTGTTCTTGTAGGTAAGTGTGCCAGCCCAAGACTCCAAGTCCTAAAGCTCTACCTTTTTCTGCTGATCTCACGCTATTCTCAAAACCACGCATGTATTTTGCTTTCTGGATAAATTCTTCAAGTACTCCATCCAAGAACCAGGTTGCAGTGTAGATTAGATCAGTGTCTTTCCACTCGTCATATTTTGCCAGGTTCAATGAGCTTAAACAACATACAAAAGAGTGGTTCTCATCTGTGTGTAGTGCAATCTCAGAACAAATGTTAGTCATATAAACCTTTAGCCCGTTGCTCTTGTAAGCATCTGGGTTTGCGTTGTTCACGTTGCCTTTAAACATAATGTAAGGCTCACCGGTTGCTCTACGCTTTCTAAGTACAGCAGCCCATCTTTTACGTGCTTCTTTATCACCAGCTTCTACCTTTTGCATGAAACCATCTGGTACAACCACACACTGGTGGATATTTAAAGACTGGCGGTTAACGTCACCTTTTGGTTCACGTATTTCTAGCCATTCCCAAAAGTCACCGTGCTCAATGTCGATGTTAACTGAAGCTGCGCCACGTCTTACGCTTCCTTGATTAGTAGCTAGAATAGTTGAGTCGTAGATCTTAATAAAAGGTACAACGCCGTCTGAGGTTCCGTTACCACGAATCTTAGAGCCAGCAGATCTAATCTGGTTAACACCAATACCAACTCCACCGCCGTGTTTTGCAAGTAGCATCATCTCTAGGTTCTTACCGCCAATGTCTGCAATTGAATCTGCTACGTCAATCCCAAAACAAGAAATTGGTAGACCACGCTCTGTTCCAGTGTTTGAAAGTACTGGAGATGCTAGATTTAACCAGCCTTTCCAGATGTAGTCAAAGAACTTGCTTGCCATTTCTGGCCTTTGTAGTCTTTTAGCAGTTGTAGTTGCAACTCGCCAGTAAGCATCTTTCGGTGTTTCACCTTCTAACAGATAGCCCCTGCTGATTGTTTTTACGTAGATTTCAGTGTTAGCCCATGTTGGAAAATCTACTCCGATTTCCCAGCCTAAGTCTGCTGCGTAATTAACCACTTCAGTGTGGTCTGTATCTTCTTTTTTAAACATTTTAAACATCGTGTATAATTAATTAGTCGAATAAGTCATCTTCGTCCCAGTTTTCGTCTTCACCAGCTTTTGAATAGTCAGTTGGTCGAACTGCAAAGAAGTCGGTATGTGTGTGGCCGCCGGTTAGATGATAGAACCAGTCAAGTTGACTAGCACTCTCTTCATCATATTCCATGAAAGGGCCATCCGTATAGCCAAGTTCTGCAATCTTCTCGTTTGCTCTTTTGGTAATAAAGTTCTTAAGATCTTCTTTCTTAAGGTTTTCAAGATTACCCATTTCAAACATCTTATCGATGAATTTGTGCTCCATCTCAACCATTAGTTGAGCAGCTCTAACAACATCGTCTTTAACCTGTTCTTTTAGATCTGGGTATTCATCAGTCATGTGTCTGAAGAGTTGACAACCCATTTTAGAGTGTAGAGACTCATCACGTACTGACCATTTCATTTGCTGACCAATACCTTTTAATAAGTTTCTCATTTGGAACGAGTAGAGTACCGCAAATGAAGAATAGAGTGAAACGCCTTCTGCAAAGGCACTAAAGATTGCTAAAGATCTAGCAACTTGTCTTCTTGCATTTGAGTTTTCGGCAAGATCGTCATGAGTCCAATCAGCTTCGGTTGAGGTTAGATGCTCAAACTTTTCAGCTGTTGCTGGTTCGTGTAAGAATGCAGTGAAGTCCTCTAGTCCTAGAGTTTCATTTAGATATGAATATGCAGTGGCATGAATAGTCTCTTGTGAGCCAAACATCATTGCCATTTGCTTGATTTCATGTTTTGGAAACCACTTTGTTACCATACCAGTCCAATAGTCTGATACAGCACATTCCGTTTGTGCGAAACCTAGCAAAATATTGCCTACCAGGTTCTTTTCGTGGTCTTCCATTCTTTCGTTCCAGTCCTTTACATCTCCTTGCATTGAGATCTCAGTGTGTAACCAGAACGCTTGAGCTTGTTTCAGCCAACCCTCAGTGTAATAAATCGGGTACTCAAAAGGCTTAAATTCTATTCTTTCTTCAAATAGTGACATTTTTTGCTAGTGTTTTTTAAGATTTCTTTTTAGTCTAAAAAAGGCCTGCTTTTTAGGGTAGACCTCATCCGGACATGTTCGTTTTTCTTGTAAAAATACTAGCAGCGCTGCTTGTTGTTTATATATCAAGTAGGCTGCTAGTACTTTCTAAATTTAGAGCCTAAATTTTTTTTGAAGTTCATGTGCTTTTTCATAATAAGCATATGAAGCCTTCTTGTATTCCTTTCTTTGCGCATATAGATCACTGAGGATCTTTTTTAGGATCGAATCTTCCTTTTTATAGACAACACCATTCTCGCAAACGATTACGTTATTATCTTTTCTGCGCTCGGCAATTTTAGCTTCCGGTACAATTTCAATAAAAGCATCCGGCGAGATATTAAACTGCCTCATCACCGATGGGTACAGTGATGCAAAGTCAAATGCACTTACTCCTGAGTAATAACCAACGATTGGTTGTTTTACAAAAGCACCTTCATATTGACCGTCTTTCTTACTGTCCTCTTTGTCATACTCAACGCCGATCTTAACGTTGTCTTCTGCAAGCTTTCTTGCAATTAAAGACTCTGTTACTGCAACTGGGCTGGCTGCTTTATAGAGTGGCATTTTAGTAATAGTTGATAAGGTCAGTAGGACTTCCATTGACTTTAACTGTTGGTCAATATAATAAACCAGTACCGAGTCAACTACGTTATAGTAAACATATTTTTGAAAGTTGTTCTCGTAAAGATCTTGCAGTGAACCAGTGTATTTAATCTTGGCCACATTCAAGACTTGGCTTGATACAAAGTCAAGTTTGTTAGACTCTTTTACCGCAACCGAACGATCATACTTATCATAGAGCTGCATATAGTCAAGAATACCCATGTGTAATGGTCTTGAGTCTTTTTTGTCTAGTGCTCCTGTGATTGCAACTTCAGTTAGATCAATCTGTAGCCTCTTACAGCGATTAACGATATATTGCCAGTCATAGTTGATAAAGTTCCAGCCGGTCATCATTGGAAACTTAGGCAAGAACTTGTGCAAGAAGTTATAGAGCATATCATACTCATTCTTAAACTTGTAGTAACTAAAAGTCCAGTCTTGATCGTAGTTCTTGAAGTGAGCGTTAGTGTCATCTTCAATCTTCTTGATCTGTTCTGCATTCAAGTCATCTAGACCAAGTACAATTGCTTTACGTTCTGGTGTAATGATCGAAAAAGTTAAGATACGACTCTTAGCCTCTTCTGGTCTTGGAAAGCCATCTACAATCTCAGTCTCAATATCGACATAGTATGTTCTTGGCATGTTGAATGCAAAGATCTCTTCTCTATCTGCTTCAGGCAGAGAGTCCATAAAATAGAGTAGACTGAATTTGTTGTAAGTTCTTGAGCGTTTGCGTTTGATTGCTCTGCCGTCCCAGTTTTTAAAGTTTTGGTCTCTGTATCTGTCGTTATCTTCAGCTACTGTCCAATTCTCAAAGTTATCTACGCGATAGCGTTTAAATGAAACTTCGCCTTTCTTATCGTAGTAGCTGACGATTACTTCATTTTCTTTCTGCTCAATGTCTAATAGCATGTACTCTATCCTGTTTTAAATTAGTAGCCTCTTTCTTGTCTGTCATGATTCTCTGCGTTCTTCGCCATGTATAGATTGACAACATCTTTACTAGTCATACCAATTGCTATTGCAAAGTTCATGTAAAAATGTAGTCCGTCAATCCATTCATAAAAGAGTTCTAATTTGTCTGCTTCGGATAGATCTTCAATTTTCATGTTAGCAGCTTTCGCATTGTCTTGCTTCCAATACTTCCAGCCTGCGTTACCAATACCATCGTTGATACCGCCTAGGGCATCAAACATCTCGTTGAGTTCGTCACTTAATGCATGTTTGTTAACCATCCAAAAGTCAGCGATTTCTTTGATTGTCCAACCTTCAAAGTTAAAGCCAAGACGCTCTTGTAATTCTTTCTGCTTGTTAAAGATCAAGCCAAAGGTGTCATCTGCATTTGAGTGGAAATCTGCCACGTCAAGATCCGAACATTTATTATCTGTGTTTGCCATATTATTTCTTTGTAGTATTATAGATTAATCATCTTTTGTTTACATGTCTTCCGTTAAAACTTGACCCCAATCTCTGTAAGAATTAGTGTTTACTTTGGTCATTGGATCTTCTGGTTTCGGGTCTCCACCAACGTTCCAGAACCAGGCTCCAGGGCTGGCATGCTTCTGCATGAATTCCCAAGCTTTAGCGTCGTAGTTTAGTGCAGATGGAAAGGGAGGGTAAAATTCTGGATCAACATTCTGTGTAAAAGCCTTTGGATGTGACCATAGCTTAGCTCTGCCTCTTTCACCTTTCTGTATGTTACGAGCAACTGCGACTCCATGGAAGTCTGCATCCGGCCATGCAATCTGTAAAGATCTTGATAGAACTCCGGTTGAAATAGCCGACCAAACCTCTTGCGGATAGCCGTGTTTTTCTGCAAGATCATAAGCAACTTTAACCGCTGCTGCAGTCACTAGTTCATGTTTAAGTCCTAATGGAATGAAGAAAGCATCGTTCTCTTCTGCCCATTTCTTAGCATGTGCGTTTAAGACTGGCATTGCTGCAATCCGCTTAAACTTCATCTCAGCGCCACGCTCAATACAGATTGCTTGATGGTCTGAGATCTCCTGTTGGCTAGGGCTAAATAGAACAAGCTTCTTGTTATACTTTTTAGCTAGATAAGCCAGTGAGATACCAGCAAAGCCGTATCTAGGCTGCACATAGACTAGAGTGTCCTTCTCACATGTACTGACTAGAATGTCTCCAAAACGACATTTAGAACCAAAGCCCATCATATCCTCTCTAACCACATTAAAGCCATTGTGCTCTGTAACTATTGGATCTGGAAATGGGTCTTGCCAGTCTCCAGCTAAATCTAGCCAAGCTTGGCGATTGGGCATCATCAAGTTTAAATCCTGGTTGATTAATAATTCTGTGTGTTTATTATGCGACATAGTGTTCTTTTATCATATTTTTATACTGTTCTACTGTAATACCGGCCTCGGCAATAACTTTATCATCTGATGGGTGGTGTTTCATACCATTAAAGGTTTCGATAATACCCAGTTCCAACATTGCTTTCTGTCTACCAAATGGATGGTCTTTAATATTGGATGAGTTCCATAGATTATCATAGTCCAGATGGTCATATGCTGCACCAGGCCGCACGTAGTTCTCAACCCAACGGATATAATCACATGCAACATCTTCTGCGTCGTATGGTCTTCCGCCGGTATCTCGGTTGATCTGCAACATCACTTCGTCTAAGAATTCAATCTTGTTCATCTTACCCACCGGATCTGCCAGATAGCTAATACATTCAACTGCATTTGTGCCATAGTAGAATGGACTGTAGAGCTCAATATACTCTGGGTAGAAGTCTGCAATATCTGCCAAGAATGCTGCGTACTGGAATCTGTAGGCATTCAGGCCATTCTTCTCATTCCATGCAAACATCCATTCACCAAGTTCTCTAAGTGGAAACTTGCGGTTTTCTTTCTGCATCATGTCTGCCATTTCTCGAACCAGTCTAGGTGCAAATTCACACAGGTAATAGTCGCCGCCTCTTTTATACTGGAATTGTGGTGTATAGTTCTCCATGCCCACAAAGCCACTGGCTTCAGCCTGAGGCGGCTTTGGAAACTTTGGGAATTGATACCCAACCGAAGTATAGAAAGGCTTAGAATGCGTCTTAACCACTTCACACATAGCCTCAATCGTATCGCATTCATGTAGATGGAAGAGTAATGAGTTGTGATAGCCCGAAGGTTTCTTAGCATAGTTAATACCACTACCGGTTACAGCATGTAGTAAGAAGACATAGAACCATTCAGCCATGCCGAATGTTTTCTGCTTGCCGTCCCATTTCGTAGCTACTTCTTTACGCTCAGCTGAAATATTACCAGCCTGCATCTTTTCATAGTATGGGTGCTCTTTGCTCCAACCATAGAATACATCGTTCTTGATCTGACTAAAACCTGCCAACTTGCGCTCAACTACGTCGTAGAGTTCAACGTACTCCATTAGAGTATCGGCCATCCCGCTTTCTGGGTGTGGAATAGAGCCTAGGTTACATTTAGCTTGTTGATCTTTAGCTTTCTGGTAATAATAGAGAAAGTCTTCGTAATATCTGTTAGTTTTAATTTTAGCCATAATTCTTGTTTATCTTAACGGCTATGTTTTATTTCAGATTTATCCCAATCTTTACCATAAAGCATTTCCATGATTTCACGCATATGTCCGTTACAGTAGTGTTGTACGGTCATAAATGAATCTTGGTCACCAACGAAAGGCACTCCCGTATTATTGGGATGTGCCATAATATGGTGGTATTTAGACTCAAAAAGTATTCTACTATCGTGCCATAGATTAATGTCATTCTTGTAAAGAAAGTGACCGGCTATTAGATCACAAGCCCACGTTTTATCAAACCAAGGCTCTTGATTAGTTTTATTAATGTAGTTATCATAATCAAGCTCGTCAATCAGAACTTGCATGGCCTTATTTGAAAGCAAAAATCCAGAACCACCGCTAGCATAATGAGGAATTCCATCCCAGCTATCTGGTCGTATCTCACGTTTAACGTGATGCCATGAGTTTAAACCGGGATAAGGTATTACACAACCTACCCAATCTTTAGGTGTTTCATTCACATATTCTTCTAACAGTCTAACAAATCTTTCTGGGTGGATAAAGGTATCGCTATCTGTGTGGAACCTATATTCATAATCGGTATCTTTGTTTACATACTGTGAAATGTAGTAATGATTCTTAAGATAGATTGAATCTAGATCATCTTTACAGTTTGCAAAGAAGAAATTACCAACTCTTTCGTAAGGTTTATCTAAGTGTGGATTTGACATCAGATAGACGACGTCAAAGCCCATCTTTCTTAAACGTGGAACCCACGTTGCTTCACATTCCATCCAGTTTTTAGCATGCGATGGAGACCAAGTTCCTGTAATTGTGATCAGGACTCTTTTGTTAATCATTCTACTTTCCATTAAAATAAAGCGTTTGAGTGTATTTTACCTTCTAGGTTCTTGTTAGGCATATCCTCAACAAGATCCCATCTATAATATTTTCTAGCAATGTGGACTGACTTAGGCTTCTCCATAACTTCAAAGTCTAACTCATCTAAATTGTTTAGATAAACTTCTGGATGCTTCCAGACTTGCCAGCCATTGCGTTCTCCCATTTCATTTACGTACCAGTTAAAGGTCTTAACTAGATCGGTACGTTCTTGCCAAGCGCCAGCGAAAGGAGTGCCTTTATAATAACCGGTCTTCGGTAAAGGTCTGCTCTCATTCTCAATTGGAAGTGCTTGTACAATCTCAATCTTCTCAACGCCACGTTCTTGCATTCTTAGAAGTTCAGCCTCGTAGTTCTGCATTAGACCTTCGAGTGCACTTTCTGGATCTTTTTGGCGCATTAGATGGTGGCGAATATCGATGTTGCCTAGATAGACTCTAAGTTCTTTAGTCCAAGGATAAACGTATTCTTCCATTCCACGCTTTAGAGTGCCGAAGAGTGTTAGGCCGTCGTTGCGATTGCACATGTAGCCTGGTGAATACTGACTGAAAGAGTGGCTGTCACCAAAGCAGAGTTTATCAGTCTTCTCGATGTGGTCTACTCTTGGGATTTGACTACAGATCTCTTTAGCCTCGTCAATTCTGGTCTCCAGAGTCTTAAATAGATCTGTACCAGTCTTTAATCGTTTCTCAATTAGTTCATTAACGGCTGGCATATCATGGTGTAGACTGTAGAATCTTACACCTTTAACAAAGAGTCTGTTAAGCTGATGGTAAAGGTCGTCGTTGGCTCCACCAAAGATATTGAAAGCACCTTTAAACTCCATACCATGTTCTAGTAGAATAACGTCATAGTCCGCCCAGTCTACATTGACTTCTGTAATAACTTCAGCATTCTTAAAACCAGCATGCCAGAGTTGATTACAAAGCATGAAAGCCCAGCCGGACTTATGTGAACTATCCTTTGGGCTTAATTTGCCAACTAGTGCTGCAATACCAATCTTAATTGAGTGGTCTTGCTCATAATCTGTAAAGTACTTAAATTCCTGCATCTGCGTCGCCAGTTTCTAGTGGTTTTTCAGTCTCTTTGTAGCCGTATTTTTGGATGTAGTTATCCAGGCCACCGATATAAGCTGCAGCATCAAGCAAATTATCTTGCTTGTAGTTATAAGAGTGTCTGCTCAGTTTAAGAGCAACAAGTGCAGCGTACATGTCAGCTCCTGTGAATTGCTTACCAGTCATACCGGAACAGACCATCGCAGCTCTGCGCATGCCTTCTTCGAAAGGACCATATTGGCGGTTCTTTTCTTCTGATCTGTGGTTAATGATTTGGTCTGCTTGTTCTAAGATGTTGTCTATAAGATCGCTCATATTCTTGTTTAGATGTTATATGGTGAGTTTTAACTTTGTTTAGATATGTATACTAAAAAGCGGGGCAACGCGCGAATGACGTTGTCCCGCTTGGGTCTGGGGGCGTGTTTCTTATTTAACCACTTCAGCAAGCTCCATTGGCATGCCGATGTTGTAGATTAACTTACAGTAGAATGGTAACATTTTAACGTTTGTTGCATCTGCTCTACCAACAGCTGCCATTAAGTCATTGTCAACGACTGCTTGGACAAAGCTTCCACCTGGATAACCAACTCCCCATTTTGTACAGAGTATTGATGTACCGATCTGGATTATATGTTCTTTCTGTTGATCTGAAAGAAAAGTAATATTTTCATCCCACTGTAGGCTCTTGTTGTAATAATCTTCGACTAAGCTTCTTACTTTTTGAATTTGATCTGCTACTTGCATGTTCTCTATTTTTAGTGTTGTGTTTGAGTTTCTACGTAAAGGGCAATGTGCATTTCGATTGCCTTGATTAAACCTTTGATACCGTTGATAGACTCCTGGTCTAGGCCGAAAGATTCTGCTTCTGGTAGAAGGTCACTGTAAAGATAACCATCGTAGAGGCCGTACATCATATTGCTTAGTGAATTTGACATGCTCTTTTTTTGTTCGAATGCAGCTTCGTCAATCTTTCGCATGATCTTACTTTGTAGGCCCATCATTTCTGAAGTGTAAACTTCGTGTCGATTAAAATTCTTGTAGTTGCTCATTTACTTTAAGTTTGATTACAGTGTAAATATAATAAAAAAGCCTGACATAAAAAAATGTCAGGCCAATTATTTTGCAAAAAGTTATTAACAATTACTTAAGGTCCATTCTAACCTTGAACTTTCTATCCTTAATTACAAGGTTCATCTCATTTGATAGGTTAGCTAAGATTTCCATCTGAGCATTTTTAGCTGCTTCATCAACTGAATCTTCAGCCATATCATTTTTAAAGTCTTCCCAGTTGTCAGCAGTATCTTTATACCATTGTTTAAATGCTTCAATTAGATCAGTTGAAGGTACATCAATGCTTGGTAGTTCAACGTATTCTTCGTCGACTTTAGACTCGTAAACTGTAATTGCAACGTTGCTGCCTTTATTATAACTGATTAGATCCAAGTTCATTACAGTACCAACAGCTTTCATTTCATCTTCACTCATGTAAGTTGAGGTTCTAACTTCGTAACCTTTACCACTCTTAGTTATTCTCTTGATAGCTTTTTCTGGATTACCTGTTACTTCTTCAAACTTCATTGGAAACTCGTACTTGAAGTCTGACATGTTACCGTCATATGCTTCATTCACGAAAGATTCAAAGTTCTTTAAGTGTTTCATTTTTCTTCTCTTTTTTTCATATTCCTCTTCTGCATCGCCTTGGCCTGCAGGAACATCACCAGAGCCGTATTCAGTTGCTGTTGGGAATTTGATTGGTCCCATTCCACCAACATCTCCTGGTTGAAGATTGTCGTCCACTTTGTCTGGCAAGCCTTCGTGCTTTGTCTCTGCATAATCCTTTAGCTGTTTAAGCGTCATAGAATCTGCTAAGTCTTTTACCTCCTGGCTGGCCTCTTTAGGATCAAGCTCACCTTTTTTATAAGCGTAAGCCATTCCCATTAATCTCTGTTGTGCTTTACTAGTTGCTGGCATAGTTTGTTTTTTACAATGAGTGCCATGGTTTTACCCAATACTCAAAGAATGTTTTTTTAATTTTACCAAGCATAATCAAAGGTATCAATCTTGTTGATCTTGTCTTTAATGTTCTTAGCGTATGTTTTTGCCTCTCTAGCATAGTATGAGTTTTCTTTACCCCATTCTGCTTTCTCCTTTTCACCATCAGCAATATATTGTACATATCTGCCATAGTCATCTAGGATATTGCTCATGTGGTTAGAAGCATCTCTCATTTTAGCTTCATTGCCCTTTGAGTTTTTACCGATGATAATATCACCGTAACGTCCTTTTTCGCCTTTAGCTACACCTTCTTTGATCTGATCGGCAAGTTTGTCAATCGCGTCTTTAACCATTTTATCAAGTGGTAGTGCAGCTGCCTTATTTGCTAAGATCTCGTTGTATCGAGCAATGTTCTCAGCTTTAAACTCTTTATCTGTCTTGAATGCAATAGCTCCTTTCTTAGCAGCAGTTCTTGAATCTTTTTGTTGTTGAGCTGAATATCTCTGTCTTAAGATGTCAATGTCAATTACGATTGCTCTATCTGCAAAGTCAGCAATTCTCTTAGCACTTGAAAGTCCAGTAGCGCCGTAGCCCTTTCTTTTCTTGTTAACACCAAGTGAATCCGATTTATCAGTTTTAGTTAAGACTCTACCTTTTTCACTGCTAAATCTTCTGTAAACAGCTCCCATAAAATCGTTGTTACCGTTTAAGACTGCAATTAGTCCTGGTTGGATTCTACCGTCATAACTATCTTCAGTATAAGGGCTCTGCTTTTCGTTGTCGATTAAGAAGAACTTTACTTTAGTACCACCTTTTTGCTTGTAAGCAGTCTGTGGATCTACTTCTAATAGATCGTGGTCTTCAACCTTATCTAATTTAACTTGAGTGTAGTTATAGAATTCTTGTGCAATACCTTTATTCCATTTTGAAGGACTCTTAGGTGTTAATAACTGTGCTAACTTCATTGACTTGAAAGCCTCGTTTAAAGACTCAGCTTCATTTAGACTCTCAACAAAAGATGAAAAGCTCTCGTAAACAAATGATTCTGCTGCAAATTCTTCAGAGTTCTCTTTGTCTTCTTTGTCAACTGATTTTACCTTGTAAGTTTCTCCGTCAACTGTAAACTCATCTTTACCATCAGCAATTGCTTTAGCTCTTGCTGCACCAAATGCATTTCCTTCTTTAATAGTTACCGGGAACTTCTTGCCATTAAATTCAAACTCTTCGTCGCCAGCATCTTTAGCTTTCTTGGCAGCAGCTACAAACTTACGGCCTTCTTCGATATATTCAGCTAATTCGTCATCACCCCAAAAATTTGAGATCATAGCTTCAAGATCTTTTCTTTTTCCAGTATATTCATATTCAGCAAAATCACCACCAGCTCTAACGCCAGTATCTTTCATTGTAATTTTATGCTTTTTAATAAAATTTAAAAGAGACTTATCTTCTGGATCTGTAGTATCTAGTAAAACACTAGCCTCAGTAACTACTGATTCTTCTAGCTTCTTAGCAGCTAGTTTAGGATCCCTTTTAGAAACGTTATCTAAGTATGAACCATTTCCCCAAAACATAACAACTTTATCCGTTTCGGTAGTTGAATACATGCCTGGTTTGTAAACTGCAATATCTCTTAATTTCTTGTTAGAAGCAATGGTTTGCTTCATGAAGTCAAGAGCTTGTTTCTCGTTTCTAAACTTTTTCATAGCACTTACACCGTCACTATAAATAACTTCATAGTTTTCAGTAACTGCAGATTCTTCTACATATAGGTTTACATATCTGCTACCTTTTTCTGAGTAGATTGTAGTAATTTTAAAGTCACCTTTAATTGATTTACCAGTATCTTTCTTATACCAATCTGCATAATAAGCTTTAAAGAAAAGATTCTTTTCTAGCTCACCGAAGAAGTGTGACATTTTACCTACATAGAATTCAGCATCAGGATATACCTTTAAAATGTCCTCCTCTGTCTCAGCGTCTAAGACTGCTTTATCAAATTCTTTAACGAACTTTTCAGTAACTGATTCTTCTTCGTTAACTACAACTGCAGAAAGCGCTTTCTTACCAAACTTAGAAAGTGCAATACCTTCTTCAGATACGTTAAAGAATCTAGCGTTTCTCTTCATCCACTGTTTTGCATTTGAAGAATATTCACTCAAGATGTTGTTAAACTCTTCTTCAGTAAGGGCTCTGTCAGCAATTGCTTCAAGCATTTTATTTCTGATACGAGCTGCTTTACCAATGGTAACTGCTGGATGATTCTCAGTGTAACGTCTCTTTAGAGTGATCTTTGCCTCATTAACATTAGCACCTTCTTCAATGTACTCAGCTAATTCTGGGTCATCCCAACCATACTCACCGTCGGCCAAAACTGTTTCAAGATCTTCTCTCTTACCAGTTAGTTCAACCTCAGGCCAGCCTGAAGGGCCTCTCATCGTTAAGATCTCCATCTTAACATTATTCTTCTTAAGTAGTTTGGCTAGACCTTTTGATTTAGGGTCCATTGCGTCCATTGTTACTGTTGCCATTTCTTTATCTTTTGTTTTTTTATATATTCTTTGTAAATTGATCGAACGTCATAATGGTTGACTCGTTAGTTGCCATTGAGGCCTCTAGTTTGTCTTTTAAATCACCATACATAGAATGTATCTCTTTCGGAGTTAGCTTCTTAAAGAGCTTCTCGTCACCATCTAGCATTGCGTTTCTAACCTGCGTTGCTGAAATATTCTTACCAGTTCTTGGAATTTCAAATAGACCAAAATCATCTCTTACACCAAGATCTTCTCTGTACTCTGGCTTATCAACTTGATAAGAATAGGTCTTAAGCCTGTCAGTTCCAGTTCCCCAAAGTACTGGCTCATATCCGTCAGCTCGCATTGCATTAAACATGTAGTCAATTGCAGCTCTATCTAGAATGTAAACCTTTTCAATTGGGTATTTAGACTTTAAATTGTTCAGCATTTCTAACTGAGTCTCTTCATCGTAAGGTCTCTTAAATGCATCCTCTTTCTTCTTGGTCTTAGACTTAATTAAGAAGATTACAACTGGATAGCCGTTCTGCTTGCTGATTGTCTCAATTACTTTAGCATGACCTAATGTAAACGGTTGGAAACGTCCAACGAACATATTAACTGGCTTTTTGCCTTGTTCAGCATATTTAACAGTTAATGCTTCTGTAATTGGACTTACTTGTGTTTGTAGATTCTGTGTCTTTAGATAGGTATTGAAGTTCATAACGTCGCCTTCGTTTGTTTCGCCCATCACTAGAGCTTCAATCTTAGCAACGATCTCGTTGATCTGCTCCATTAAAGCAGCGTTGATAATCTCAGTCTCTTTAGTTCTCTTCTTTCTAAATGAACCCAGCGCAATCTTGTAAAGCTCTGCTAGAACATCTTTCTGAACCAGTGATAGTGTCTTTTCGTTTTTAATAAATGTAGTATTGAGTGCAAACTCTTCGCCTTGTGCAAAATCTGCTGAGTCAAAGCTAGCACCAATGTATTTTGTTGCGTGCTTTTCTACGTATGAGTTAAATAGGATTGAAATAAGTTCGATGTACCTTATGTCGGTATCATCTTCTTTAAGTTCAATGCTAGGAATATCGTATTGTGAGATGTATTCTACTAGATCTAATATTGAGATCTGATACATGTCAGATGGATTGCGGCTTTCTCTTTCAGCCTTGTCAAATCTCTCAAGCTTAAAGTTCTTAACTGACTTACCGTCAAAGAAGTTTAAGATTAAAGAGTCAATGTCTTTTTCTAGATCTAGATTAAGACCAGTAGAGTTTAAGCCTTTATTAAAAATATTGTAGACCTTTCTAGTAAAAGAAGCATCTGTAAACTCCTTCTTGAACTGAGTTTCACTCATTTCTAGCAGTTTAACTAGCTCTTCTTTTTGATAGTCTGATAATTTACCTTGAAAAATAACTTGAGGTCTCTGTACGCTTAGAATATCTGCCCACTTGTAAAGAATGTTTGGGTCTCTAATCACCTTCTTGATTTCAGTAGGATTGGTAGGACTCATCACCTGAATATGCGTTAAGATCAAGTGGTTCTTTGGTAGCTTGTCATATTCAATGTCTACAGTCTTTGTATCGACCATATAATCAAAGCCAAACTTCCAATCTGTAGGCATTTGTTCAGCAACATCTCCAGAAACCGATTTAAAGTACTTGATCGCATTTTCATAGTACTTGACAATAGTTCTATCAACTTTATTCATCGCGTCCTTAGAACCGCTCTTATAATACTCAAAACCGTCGTTTGTTTTTCTAACGTGGAATGAGGATGCTTGGATCTTCTCAGAAACAACACATGTGTTTTCTAGAAGTTCTAAAAAGTCGTTTCTATTTGTCGACTCGAAATATGTTTTAAGATTCTGTAATGCCATCTGTCGTGTTTTATCTGCCGTACTTAATAATACCCATCAGCTGGTTAATAGCTGCAAAAGTACCTGTTAGCTTCATTGTCTTACCCTTGTATCTAAATACAACGCCTTCTGTTGGTATGATTGATTCAATACCGCCGATGCGCTCTAGTCTTTCTAGCTCTGCTCCAACTTTTTCGATTGCCTTTTCATCACCGCTCTTCATGATCTTTTCAGACTCATCTTTGAGCTGTTTATGCAATCTTTGCATTTCTTTGTCTGGGTTAGCTGCCACAAAGTTACTTGCATTCTTTAAGATCACAGAACCCAGTTCTAAGAATAAGTCCTCGAAAGGTCTCATGTTCTCTTTCTGCTTCTTCTTTAGATCCTCTTTGTCAAACTTTTTAACCGCATCAATCTGCTTTTTATCCAAGGTTTTATTAAGTGCTCTCATGTTAAGAGTCTTCTTATCTTCATAAGCCCATCTTAACAATAAACCTTCTTTAACATCTTGCGGTAAATCACCGAAGTTATCTTCAATCTGCTCTCTCCACCACATTTCATGATAGCGACTAACTTCGTCTGCGTCAGTTAACTTATATTGCTTACGTAGATCTTCAACCTTCTTAATGAATTTATTCTTGTTTTCTTCAAAATCTAAGTCCTTACCTATTTCAACAACTTGAGGTGGAATAATCGTGTACTTGTCACCAATATTTGCCTCAATCTTTTCTAATGCCTTAGCAATACTGGTTGCTGCTCTTGGATTTTCACCGATGATGTTACCTTCACCATCAGTCTCTTTAATACCATGGAATTGAATAAGGTCTCTATCATAATAGATAACGTTTGGATTCTCAGAGTTAATTAGCTCCATGTTCATCCAGTTTAAACCATTGCCAAAATCTGCAAGATCTTCAGCACTTAACTTTGGTAGTGCTTTAGCCAGCTCTTCGGCTGTCATATGAAACGTATCTCTTACAAGATCCGAAGCATGGTCTGCAAACTTTTGCTTAAAGGCATCTAGGTCCATCGGGAACTTTAATTCACCTTTATTTCTTGCAAAGTAGACTTGACCATCTTTAACCGTAGCAAATACGTTTTGGCCATCCGTCTTTTCGGTTACCTCTTCTTCAAAGTTAAGTTCACCTCTTAAGCCGAACTCGATGATCTTCTTAAAATCACCAAATGTTAAGTCTTTCTCGTCGAATGGATGTGACATGTGGCCAGCGGCCCCGCCTTCCATTACTAACTGAGAGTCTCTCCATTCGTTAAGGTCTTGGTTAGCCTTTTCTAAGATGAACTCTTGATATGATAGTAGTTGTTTCATTGTTTGGTTAATTTTTTATCCTAAAGAAGCCTGTAGAATACCTGCTGCTTTACCGTAGTCACCGTCAACTTTACCTAAGATACCATCAACTACTTCTTGTGCTTTAGCTTCATCAAAGTCTTCGCCGAATGCTTTTTGAAGTACTGTGAATGCATACTCTTTAAACTCGTCATCTGATTTGATTTCAGCTTCATTAACAGACTCGTTGATTGCTTTTTTATATGCTTTAACAGCAGCTTTTAAATCTGTACCATTGTAAAGTTCTGTACCGTTTTCATCTCCAACGCTGTAACCACCATATTCAGAAGACCATTGGAATTGAACTTTATCTTGTGCTCCGATTACCCAAACACCATCTATGTCATAGTGTTCTTCAGACTTTAATTTAAGTGCTTTTTCAGCATCTTTAACCTCGGTTGGTTTTGTAGCCTCAGTAACCGCTGATTCTTTAACCAGCTTTGGATTGTTATTAATAAGCTCTTCCATTTCGCCTTCACCTAAAGTAGCAAAACCAAACTCACCGTATTCTTTATCAGCTAGTTTGTCAGCTTTTTTCATGTCAATATGGTTTGCCATTTCATCTTCACCTAAAGTAGCAAAACCAAACTCACCATACTGCTCATCAGCAATTCTGTTTAATTTGTCCCATGCTGATTCTTTAGCCTCATTAGCCATTTCAATACCATCGTCTTCGATTTCTTCAGCTCTATCTTCTTCTACATTCTTCTGTGATAGTTCATACAGTTTTTCAGTTCTAGAAACTCTTTTCTCTTCACCTTCAAACTGTGCATTAAAAGAGTCAAGAAGTGCTTGTGCCATGTTAGACTCTCCGATTTGATCTAAGTACATTGCAAAACCTTCAGTGATACCAATACCTGACCAATCACCTGCATTTGCAAGATCTGAGTAGTATTTGTCTACCATTAACTTGACAGTCTTAGCTGAGATTTTAATAGCCTCGTTGTCTAGGCCTGCTACTTTAACTTCTAATGGACCAAGTTTACCCTTAATCATATTCATTGAAATTCCAGCTTCACGGTAGAAGTTAGCGTCTTCCATTGCACTGAAGTATAACTCTTTCAAGAAGCCCAGCATTGTTACTTTATCAGCTGCAATTGCTGTCAATTTGTCTGTGAAAAGTTTGTTAAGTCTTAATGCAACTTTGTTAGCTGTTCTCTTACCGCTAATTGCAACTGCTTCAGATAGAGACTCTACTAAAGTTAATGTGGTGTCACCGTAAGCATCTGCATAATACCAGTTGCCATCTCTTTCATCATAAAGATAAACATATTCTGCAGAAGAATCATTAGCCATATCCTTTAAATATGCTTTGATGTTACCAGCGTTACCAGTAGAGATCATATTGCTATTCTCACCACGGTCTCTACCGTAGAAAAGAGTCCAACCTCTCTTAGGATTATTAAAGTCCTGTTTTTTACCAATCTCTTTGTCAAGAACAGAGATACCTGCCTTACCTAGATCTAGAAGTTGGTCAACACCTTTCTTGTCGTAGTTCTTAATCATTGGTACCATGTAGTCTGGATAACCATCATAGTGTACATAGACTGATGTGATCTTACCGTTCTTATCAATTTTACCAACCTGTGATCTTGTGCCTTCTAGTAGAAGTGCAGATTCAGTTAGAGTACCTAATCTCTCGTTAAATTTAGGCTTATCTTCTTCAGATAATTCACCCATTGAAGTTACGCCAAATTCAGCTAGTAAGTCCTTAAAGCTATTTGCCGAAGCTTCTCTTTTTGCATTCAGTTCTTCCTCAAGTCGGATCTGATCTTTTTTTGCCTTTTGTTCAGCAAATTGTTCAAATGTTACTAATCGTTCCATTGTATGTTTCTTTGTTTTGAATTTGTTATTACAGTATTATATATCACCTTCAAAAGTAACGTTTTTAATATCGTACTTGAACTTCTGTTCCTTGTAGATCTTCTGTCTAGCCTTAGCATGTCGAATTAGATAGTTATCCCAGTCCGGCAGACTAATATCGTCTACAAAATCTATGATGTTAACTGAGTCTTTTGAAGAGTGTTGTCTAAGTCCTCGACCAATCGACTGGCGAATGATAACTTCAGACTTAAACGACTCTGTAAAGAAAATATTGTGAATCTTCTTAATTGAAATACCGGTTGAAAATGTACCATAAGAAGCTACAATCACCACTTCTTCACCTGCCTCCATCTTCTTCTTGTATTCTTCGCGAATATCTTTATCGGTACCACCGTCGACATAGTAGACCCGCTTGTCACTCTCTTGACGCAGCTTCTCATAAATACGCTGACCATGTTCAATCCTGTGGAAAAGTACAAGGGAATTGCGGGGTATTCTGGAAATAACGTTACAAATAAAGTTGAGCCTGCCTGGCGAATTAATGATATAATTTTGTTCAAATTTGAAAACATCTTTACTCTCATATTTATTAAATGCCATCTCTCTAAAAGCCTCTTTCGTGGCTTGTGTGGCATAGTCCATCTTAATTACCTTTACGTTACACTTAGCAATATGACCTTCATTCTGTAGGTAATTAGCAGTGACCTCTGTAATTACAGGGCCTGTATGTGACATTAAGGTTAATCGGTCCAATGAACCTGGTTTAGGGATCGTACCTGATAGTCCGAATCTATAGTCTGCGTTCTTACACTTAGACAGAATGGTTTTAATGGACTGTGACTTAGCTTTGTGTGTCTCGTCAATGATAACTGCATCAAACTGATCGAAGTACTCAGCCTTCTTCTTAACCAGCGACTGGTATGTACCGATCACAACATTACGTCCGGTTCTAATCTTCTGGCCGCTGTAGATCTGCTGTACTTTAATACTAACTCTGTTTTGCCAGTTGTAGTCTAAGAAGTCCTCAGATGCTTGAACTACAAGTGAAACGTTAGGTACAATAAAGAGTATCTTCTCGGCCTTCTGTTTCTCTAACATATAAGCCACGGTCAAGAATGAAATTAAGGTTTTACCGGCTGATGTTGCCAGCTCAGCTAAACAGCGTCTAAACTTTAAGATATTGAATGCTGCGTCCATCTGATAGTCCCTGGGTGAGATACCATCTGGATGGCCATCAAAAAAGTCTAATGCCCATTCTTCAAAAGCCTCTTGTTGAATATTGCGATCAAATAGATTTGTAATACCGTTTAGTTTCAGATCATAATTATAGTCTTTAGCAATTAACATTACTTCACGCCAAAGACCCGATGGAATCCACGTATCGTCTTTAATATATGAGATGTAGCCATCCCAAAGACCTTTCTTTACCAACGGGTTAAAACGCCATGATTCAATCCTCTTATTTAAAGATATGTTGAGCTGCTCGAGCTCCATTTCTGTAGCAGAGTCAATTCGTAATAGCTGTTTATTTTCCGTTAGTGTAAGTTCCACTCTTATTATAAATCTTTTAGAGCCAGCCTATTTCTAATAGCAAAGCCCATATTGTCTAGAGTCTTAACTGACTCTTTCAAAAATTCAAGTTGATTTTCTAGGTGTGAAAGAATCATGTTCTCATCTCTGAGATCAGTCTCAATAAAGCGTTCTTTCTGCTTCTCGCCTAGTTTATAGTCGTATTCGTAGTATCTTATATATGCCTCTCTGTATCTAGAGCCTATTGTTGCTTTCTGCTCTTTTACCTTCATGTTAATATAGGCCATGTTGTCTATCAAGATCTGTCTTGTAGATAACACGTCCGATATTACATCTTCTAGTTGATTAATGTTCTTTAGGCCTTTGGCAAGTTCTTTAATCTTATTAGACCAGTTGGTGCGTTGAGTGCTTAATTTTTTGTCAAGCTCTAGTATCTTTTCTTTGCTCATTCAATATATCTTTAAAATAGAGAACCTTTGTCTCTACTAGGTTTTATGTACTTTGCAGCCGTCTGTTTCTTCTTCATCTTTGGCTTGCTGGCACTAAAATCCTTTGGTGTAAACTTAAGCTCAATTTGCTCAAAGTCAATTAAGAGCTTGTGGCCTTTGAATCGGTCACGGTCTCTATAAAAATCGTCTAATTCGTTGTCAATCATTAATTCATCTATATGTACCATAGGTCTAATTGACTTGATGTGAAATAATCGTTAATCTTCTTATGTGCGTCGTTTTTAAGCTCGTAACATTTCAACATCAGATCATTTAGATCCTTTATATCATATTTATCTAGCTTAAAATCTTGTAGGAATTTCTGCCACATAAAGACTGATCTGCCCTTCTTAAGCTTCTCAATCATCTTCTTCTTACCTGTTTTATCGTTGTCAAACATATATCTGACAGTTGCCATTTCATCAAACTCTTCTGTCGATCTACCAGCAGTTGCAAGTGCAAGTGAGTTGCTCATGAACTTGGCGTCAAGAGGACCTTCAAATATTGTAACGTCTCTCTGGAAGTTGAGTTGCATGATACCGAAAAGTGTAGATGCCTTGTTAACTCGGGCCAGTTCTTCTTCAGTCAGACCATGCTCTTTCTTCATCTCTTCATAGAGCTTACCAATATCATAGGTCAAATAACGTTGACCGTAGCCTTTCATTCTTCTACTCTGTACACCAATGATATTACCGTTAGCGCCAAAGTTTAGGATCCAGAGCTTATAGGTCTTAGGTGAGTAGAGAAACTCTTCGGCTCTATTATGTAAGAGTCTTTCTTTTAGTTTAAACCAGATCCAGTCGCCAGGTTGAATCTCTTCCGCATGTGCAAATTTCTTAAACTCATCAACTGTAATTGCAATATCGTTTAGCTTCTTTAAGATGTTGTGTTGTAAAGCATCTGACTGCTTCACCTTCATCTTATTGCTCTGAATATAGTCAATAACGTTAAATGTGTCTTGGCTTTGGCCCATCCGAACCTGAAAGTCCTTGGCCATTGTGTGGATATTAGTATGATGTCCACAGTTATAGCAGTGATACTGTAAAGTGCCCCAATACAAGTTGCCACGTTTCTTTGTGTCATCAGTATGCGAGTCACCACAATAAGGACATGCCAAGACTATTCGTCCTGGCATGTCTTTTAGCATTTGCTTATTAGGTGCAGAATGTTCTTGTACTGCTATTTCTTTAAGAGTACTTTTTATTCTGTCCTTTAAGTCATCAGTAAGTTTAGATGTCGAGGTCATTCAAGAAAGAATCTAAATCATCATCTGCGTTCACGCTAGAAGAGCTGCTTGCGCTAGCTGCTTCTGCTCCAACTGCTACTGGTTCTTCTTTCTTAGGCTCTGCCTTAGCTGCACTTTTCTTTGGTGCTGGGCTAGAGATTTCAGAGATAGAATCACCTGGATTTAGATACATTCTAAGGACGTCGTTTACGAAAGCACGAGTTGTTTCATCCCAAGCTTGGTAATCATACGTAGCAAGTGAAGGTGCGCCTTCTAGCTCTTCTTTAATAGTAGCCATGTTCTCTTTGTTACGTTCTGCCGGAGCATCGCCTAAGATAATAGCTGACTGACTTGAAGAGAATTTAGATTTGTCGTAGTTGTTGTATTCACCTTGACGAGTGATAATCAACTCAAAGTTCTTACCTTCAAATAGGTCAAATACTTGTGTTGGCTCACCGAAGTCTGGCTTCAACTCAGCGTCGATCTTCTCTTTGATTTTGTAACCGAACTTAAAGACTTTGTAAGTACCGTCTAAGTCTGGGTTTTGTGGATCTTTAATGATCTTAATCAACGCGTAGTACTGTTGACGACGCTTCAATTTTTCTGAAGCTTTACGATCAACTGCAGAATCACTTTTACGCAATTTCCAGAATACGTCTGCAATCGGGCATTTCTCACCAATTGAACTTGGAGAGTCTACCAGTTTACCTTCACCAGATGAATTAGTCAACCAGTGTACGTACTTTTGAATAAGAGAGTTGCGTGGATTCTCTGGGTTAGGAACAAAGCGGATTAGTGCTTTGTAAGTTCCATCTTTGCCATCGTCGGCTGATGGTTTGTAGACTTCATTTGCTGAAGTGTTTGCTGCGGGCTGATGCGTTTCTACGTCTTCTACGCCCAAATTGAAAATGTCAAAATTGTCGCTCATTTTACTTTAATTTACTTTTTAAATGTTTAATTCCTTGAAATTACTTTCAAACCTTATAGTTGCAATTAGACTATTGTTTCAGGCGAGTTGAGAGTTAATATACTTCCGTTTGAATCTTTCCACTTACCATCCTCAGTCTTTAGCAACTTCGCTTTGTGTAGTAGTTCTTCGCGATCATCGTTTGAGATCGAACCGTGTAACACCATATTTGTTAGAATGCTATTAAGCTGGAAATATTCTGCCGTGCATAAACATCTACTCGTCATAGTATAATCTGCTTGCATGTATTATATATCTAGGCTAACAAATTGTTTCAACTGAAAAAAGTTGAAGTTTTTTTGAACCTTTTTGGAACAAAGCCCCAGGGCTTGCATATAATAAATGTCTTTTCGGGGAGAGATAAGGTTAGGTTAGAGCTGGAGCAGAGATCATGGCTGCAAGAAAGAAAGCGTCGACGAGGTCATCAACAGGTTTAGGCACCTTTTTCCCACAGTCTAGCTCTTTAATCCGAGCGTAGAAAGGACTCTTAAGCAGAGACTTGTCATCTATTGAATTAGCAACGAAAGCCTCAAACACTTGAGACTTATTCATATTACCTTTACCAGCGAATTTCTTAATTGTGGTCGGAGCGACTGTTAGCAAATCTTCCGGCTGCAGAACTTTCAACATCTTTAATTTTAGGATAGCTGCACCAGCTGCCATATCAATCATATTGTTAGTGCCCATCTTTGAGCCGTATGAAGTTCCTTCGAATGCAATAGTAAATGAGTCACCTGGAAAGGACTCTTGTAGAATGAGATTTATGATTTCGTCAGCCATTCGATCGTAGCGCTTTACTTTTGCAAGTTCAGAGCCCGAATAGTTTTCATCATTTGTAAAATCTGGCTGAGTCACCATCGTTACATCTTGTAACATGCCTAATTCCTCCTGCAAAGCTTGTTCTGCTTTAGTCCCGGTTTTAGGTTTGATGTAACCAATAAATTTATACTTCTTACTCTTATCGTTGTATAGACAAATACCTGGTGAATTCAGAGAGAAGTCAACTGCAATATAGTTCATTTAGAATCTTTTACCAAGACTAGCGCCTAAAGCAGCACCAACTAGTCTTGAAGTTAACAAGTCATAAAGTACACCTTTTTCAATACCCAATACCTTAGCAACCATTTTACCAACTGATTTACCAAGTGCGTATCCTGTTAAACCACCTAAGATAGAACCTAGAAAACCTTCATTAGTCATCTCTTCATTAAGCCTTTCAATGCTTAAGTTTCCATCAGCATCTGAGTATTGCTTCATGAATTCATCGATAGCAGCATCAACCTTAGCTTCTAATTCCGGAGTCCATTCTTCATGTAAACCCTCTTTGATTAGTTCCATGTCGGTTTCTGTCACATGTTCTTCAACTAAGTATTTATTAAATGTCTTCATTTTATCTTTATTCTATTTCTAGCCTTAAGTTTAATTTATTGTAGAAGAATGTAACCTCAAATGTGCTAAATTCCGCCACGTTGTCTGCCATGCTTAAACTTAGTTCGTTAATTGAGTTCATAATAACTCTTTCAAACTGCATATAAGCAACACTGCTTCCTTCTGAATCTAAGATCCTTAATGTCAATGGTTGAATATAAGGCTCTTTTGTGGTTCTTGCGTAATAATAGAGCAAGGTGTCCATCATAATCCAGTAGTTTATATATCCATCCAATAACTGAAAGGTCACTGTAAACTGACGATCAATTGTATTTTGAATCGGAATAGCACCTCTGTGGTATCTCGTTGTTCCATCATTATCTGCTTGAGTCGTTGGATCAAAACTAATTCCAGGAATATTTAAACCCTGAATTGAATAGTTAATAAAGTCAACTGGTTCCGCTAATAAATTGCCCGGAATCTTATTTAGATAAGGCTTATACTTTTCAGCAACTTCTTCTGGAACAAACTTTCTTGGAAAACGAAAGTCAAATAAGTTATTTCTACTGTTTAATATCATTAGCCTACTTTATATCTTCCCGTTGTTAACATGGTTTCTTCGTTACCGTTATCCAGAGATATGTAGAATCGACCGTTGTTGCGTCCGTTAATAATCTTAGCGTTGCCCTCATCTATTTTAAATAGAACTTCACCGTCGATCATTTCGATGTCTTTGTGTTGATAGTGGTTGAACTTAAGCGCTTTATCGCCTCTGCCAACAGTCAACACTATGTTTTCAACGTTATTCAAAGGCACGTACTCTAGATCATCTCCTCTCTTTTTAGCAAACTTAAATTTAATATAAGTTGTAAAAGGTGGTATTGTTATTACTGTTTGCCCATTACTAACATAGCTTACTTCTTCTACGTCTTCGATTTCAATTGTATTTGGATCCGAAAGACTAGGTACCGCTTGTACTGGAGCAGAAGCCGTTACAACATTATGTCTTTCAACAAGTGCAATCACCTGTTTTGTACTTCTCGGTAGTGCATTTGTCAATACATCTTGAATAACTCTATTCGGAACTGTATTTGGTAACACATTATAAATCTCAGATAATTTGTTAGCTGAGCTAATAGTAACCTTCTGTAAAGTCTTACCGTATTTTGCAGCCTGAGGTACTGTTAAACTCGCTCTCTTTACGATTTGAGTATTATCAGTCTGGTTGTAAATTCTCATCGTTACGTCAATTGAGAAATTAACCGCTGTATTTGCATTTTGAATAACTGGTCGATATACAACTGGAGTATCAAAATCTTCATATTGCGTAAAGCCGGCAGTTGCTGTCTTAATATTAGAAACACCAACTTGTTCAAAAACTTCAATGTCAAAGAAGACTGTAATATCGTCTTGGCTAGTCTGAATTCTATTCAGGATATAGCCCTCAAAATTAGAAGCTGAATTGTCTTTTTCACCGTAGATCTTAAAGTAATCTCCATCATCAGCGTCTTCAACTACAACTGTAAAGTCCTGGAATTCATCCTCTCTTGAAACTGTAAACTTATTCTCTTCACCTGTGTAGATATAATCATATCCAGCTTCAGCTGAAAGAGTATCGATTAGTTTAAAGTTAATGCCGTAGTTTGAAGTCTGTGAAACGTCAGATGAGAATTGAGTACCGTCACCGTAGAATCTATCTAAGAACTCTTGGTTCTGTTGGACTAGAGTTGGTACTTTTACTTCAATAAACTTAGAGTAGAGAGTCTCACCTAGAATAAAAGGCTTTGGATTCGCATACTCGTAGTTACTCTGATTCAAGTAGACTAACTGTGTTAGATAGTTCTTCACGCCAGAAGTTCTATCGGCAGTTACTTCAAACAAGAAACCCTCATAGCCTCGAGCAGAGAAAGAATAGCCACTTCTTAAATGTAGTCTAATTGTATCGTACTTAATATAGTTGATAGCAAGTGTATTCGCCGCTTGGTTGGCCACCAGGTCGCCTGAGTTTGATCCTTGCCAATCCGTTGAGTTGTTTATGTAATTATACTTATCGTAGACTCCAGTTGAGTCATAACCAATCAGAGCATACTTTGTCTTATCATCTAGATGCTGTACTGCATGGAAGCGACCTAATGTCTGGTTAACGTCATTGCCAGTATCTTCATCTGGATTTGAGAAGAGTGGGTTAGCTCTACGGTCAACTGTAATTTTACCGCCAACTCTATTTGGATAAGTATAACTAGTTTGACCGTCTGTATTAGGTACAAACGTTAAAACTCCAGCAACCGCATCGTAACTCTTTATACCCAATGTACCTTCAATATCGAAGTCTGTAGGTACTGCAAGAGCACTTAAGTTAAATTTATAAGTCTTACCGTTCTGTAATAGTAGAGTTCTAGCTGCAAAGCCTTCAACCGCAATATAAGCTCCGTCATCAGTTACGTCGAAGTTAACGACATCGCCACCTAGTTCAGAGATCAGGTGTCTTTGCGCAAAGGGATTGCCTCGGTCCGTATCCAAGAACATAACCTCAGAGCCATTATCGTCTACTTCAATCTCATATGCGTTTGGATTAGATTGATCGTGGTAGATGAACTCTAAAAGTACGTCGTCGTCTATTCTAAAATATCTTGATGATTGTGCCATATTAAAATCTTAACCATTTTGGAGACCAGAAGAGCCCTACGTTTAAGCTTGGACCGTAGCTAATCACCTGGTTATTGTTTAAATTTATACCATACCCAATGCCTAAGCCTACAGACCAGCCAGCTTTCTTCTCATACTTCTGGTTCAACTTACTATTTATCAGGTTTATATTTTCAATGTCTGTTATTATAAGGCCAGGATAGTCCGTTGTAATCTTAATCTCATCTTGGCCATCTCCATCAGCATCTTCAATCGCAGCATAAAGGCTCATTTCCTGTTGAATTGAAAAGATAGCGTCCCTGTACAGTAGATTGTCTCCATCTCTATAAACAAACATACTACCGGCTAAATTCCTAGTATTGCCATGACCAAAGTCATCAAATCTATCAAACGTAACTTTATCAGTAATTGAGTCTATTCTTTCTACAGAAATAGCAGCTAGCAAACTGTCTTTAATCTTAATATCTGCCGAAAGAAGAGCGTTAACCTTGTTCAAGTCCTTATTAATATCTAAAACACCCCTGTACTTAGCTATTAAACCATGTTGTTCTTCTTCTAGGTTAGCAATATCAAACTCGTAACTTTTAATCGTGGCAGCTTGTTTACCGTTGTCAAGTTCTAAAAGTCTAACTGTATCTTGAGCCGCCTTGTAATTATTAAAGTTTCTATTTGCAGTTTCTTCAACCTGATCAACCTCTCTTTTTAGATTAGAGATTTGATTACATTGTTTTAAGAATAATAGAGCAACAAGAACAATTACCAAGAAGTTCCTGAGTTGCTTATTCTGCCAAATAGCTTTTAATTTATCTAATATGTATGTTAATGTTATCATAATGGTTGTGCTACTTGAGTAAGTTCAGCTTCAGTGTAAATACTGAGAGTGTCAGATCCAAGATCATATGAATTAATATCTGTAGGCATACTAAAGTTATACTCTAGCGTAATAACTTCACCTGGAGAAGTTGCACTTACTTTTAAATCATCAATATCTAAATGCTTAGCGTAATGTGAATCGGCTGGTTCTGATGTCTCATCCGGTATAAAACCAGTACTATCATCTACTTGTATAATTGTAAACACATTCATACCTGGTTCAATAACTCCAAAATATCTAACATCAACATTAGAAGCTGTACCATCTTGTGCTGTTAAACTAACAGATATTGGGAATACAACTCTAGTATCTGTAAGACCGGAAGTATATGGGAAAGTAGCTGGTTTACCTATTGCAAATGCAGCTCTTCTAGAAGCTGTAGAAATAGAAGATGCGTTGCTAGTTCCATCAAAGTTAATATCTGGTGTTTCTGTACTTAAGTTAGTACTAGCTATTGAATAAGGGAAATAATCTATTCTTCCCCAAACCGTTACCATATGCCCAACTTTAACATAAGACATTTTTGTTTTATTGTGGTCAATGATAATAGCTACGTTTGCGCTTGATAGAGTACTTCCAACATCCGGATCCCAACCAAGTGCTTTTATAACCTGATTTGTATATCTATAACTAGCAGTTGTAACGCTGACTGCATTAGTAAATGGAGTACCATCATTAAATGTATCAACATCATATTGTAATGCACTTTCTCTATAAAAGTAATCTGCTAAAGTTCTATTGGCAGCTGCGGCTCCGCTATTCTGTGCAGCAACTTGACTACCACCCGGTGTTGCGTCATTTTCCTTAATCCTTAAACCAGAATCATTTGCCACTAAAATATCATCAGATGCATAAATAACGTTGTTATACGTAAATACTCTATCAATATCTGTTGTTCCGTCAGCTACAGTTTCACCAAAAGTACCGACAACTTCTGTTAAGTAAGAACCACCGCTAAGATAACCAACATTAAGTCTAATCACATTATCAGTTCCATCATTATTGTCATAGTCTACTGTAATAAAAGTATCACCGTCTGCGTCTGCCACATTGCCCAAAGGCTTCCAGTAATCTCCATCTGGGTGCTGAACAAAAGTCTCTAAACTACCTAAATTACCACCATGGCCAACATCTAAATTAGTATTGTAGCGAATCATACCGTAAGCACCAGCTGGTCTATTAGCTGTAGTACCATTTGGCACTTTGATATAACCAGCTGATGTACCTTCAACTGTCAAATTACCTCTAGCGATAACGTTGTCAGATCTTAGATCAATTTGACCTGAAGAAGTACCAGTATCTGGCCCTAATGTAATAGGGTTGTTAGAAGCATTAAGCTTAATCGCAGTATTAGATGTAATCTGCACTAAATCAGGTGCATTTAAGTACAAACTATTCTTAATGTCTATCTTAAAATCTACGTCATTTAAAGAAGTGCCATGGCTAATCTGGTAAGTATCAACGCTTGACTGTGTTGAACTTGTAAGATTTAAAACAGAAGAAGTACTGTTTAAAAAACTAGCGTAATTACTGTATTTTGCACTACTCGGCAGAATTATATTTAACCACGCAGTTGGATCGTCAATACCATCAGTTCCGCCATCTTCGTAACTCGAATCACCTAGAATAATAGAAACAGGCTCATCAGTGTTAGTATCTCTCTTTGGTTTTAATATATCAGCGTCTGTAGCGCTGTCGTAGCTTATTCTACCCCAATTGTTAACATCAGCACCAGTTGCTCCAGTATCTCCTTTTGCTCCTTCATCACCCTTTTCACCCTTTGCTCCTGTTGTACCAATTCCGCCAAGTTCACCTTTCTGGCCCTTGATCCCGATCGGTCCACCGCCGTTAGCAGTAAGCTGATCAAAGTTGTAATTAGTCTTGTCAACCTTAATTACATCACTGTCCGTAGTTAATATTTCTTTTATGTTGATTGCCATTTTAGGACTGTATTTTTATCATAGGTCTAATATTGTAAGAATAACCTAGTCTTTTGTTATATATCAACCTGAAGTTTAGCGGCGTGTCACCGTGTAAACTATAAGTAAAGCTCTGATCTCTAGTAAAGCCACCGTCATCTAGACCCTCAAGACTTGAAGTACTTAATATATTAGACTGAGCGCCTTTAAATCTACTTACCCAAAGGTCAATCTGGTCAATTGTAAACGCTTGAATCAAGTTCTTGTTTACGTAGTCCTGCATATCGTCACTCAGCGTAGTTTTATCACCAATTGACTTTACCGGGTCAATAAACTGAGAAAGCGTATTTAAAGCACCAAGATCACTTAATTTTTGATAGACCACGTCATTCATGTAGAAGTCAGCAATTAGTGTCTGATCATCTTCGTAGATTACAACATCATTCTCATTATTATTAGTTCTTAAAATATCGTCTAGCTCTTCTTCCGAGCCTGCAAACTGAACTGTAAACTCTGTTAAGAAATAAGCGTCTTGTAGTTTCATCACAGTAGAACCTAGATAAGATCTTTCTTCTGCAGTGTCAAAAGTACCGGCAACATTGACCTTTTTACCACCAGCTAGAGACCTTGTGTAATAACCATCTTCCCAAGAAGATTTAAAGACATTAACATCTTTGTAGTCGATTGCTATCTCGTCAATCATTGGGTAAACTGGCAAGAAGTCACCACCTTTAGTTAGTTTCAATACGCCATTCGGATTAATCTCATTAACCTTATGATAGTAATGGTTCTTAATTTTACCCCAACCTAAATCATGTGTTGCCGCCTGAGGTACAATAGCTTCGCCTTGAACCACCTTCATTACGTTTGAGTCTTTAATAAAACCAACGTTAAATGCAACACCGCATCTATTAAATTTATTATAGTAAGATCTAGCAATGTTAATCTCGGCTGAACTAGTTAGACTGTGCTTATACAAAGGCGTCTCAAATAGTTGTTCAAATAAATCTAAAGTAGAGTGCTTTCTATTTGTTTTAAAGTGCGTATAAATATCTGTAAAGGTAACTACAGGTTCTAGGTCTATCGTATAATCACCTGAATGTCTTACCATAAACGCATAGTATGGATTAGTTGCTACAATGTTATAACCTATTGTTTTCTTAGACTTATCATAAGCTTCAATATAGCTTGTCGTATCTCCTGATAATTTTGCTGTAATATCAGTACTTAACAGCTTATAGCTTTTTGGCTTATCAATATCTTCAACTGTAGCCAGATCTACTTTCTTGATAATCTCTTTACCGTCGTTAAAGTTAATAACAAACTTGTTATTGCTTACAGTACCATCACTCTCGATGGTTGTATAAGTAACTCTGTCATCATTGTTGTTAAGCACTTTAGAGACATTACCGGCAGTTAATTCATTAAGTATCAGTTGTTGTGCGTTAAAGCCACCGCCAAGGTAAGTATATGTTGCATTTTTAAGATCAGCAATATTTAATGCAACAGTATCTAAATAATAATCTGGGTCACTAACAGACCCTCCGACTTTAGTAGGTCTACCTTGTATGAAAAGTTCACCGTCAGATTCTACTGAGAAGACTTGTACTTGATATTCACCAATAGCACCTAAGTCAACCACAATGTTATTATAAGTACCTGAAGTATTCTTAGATATTTGAGAATCAAAATTAGAAACTGATCCATCCACATGGTCAATACCATAAACTCGATAAGGACTTAGACCGTTAAAATTAATAGCCTTTAAGTCTAATGCGCCGCCAATGTTTATGTCAGCATAAATGTATTTATTAGTAACCGTGTTATAGTTAAGTTGGTGTTTAAGTTCATAGAATAGCTTTCTATTCAGATCTGATGCCCAAACATCGCCCGTATTCAACGTAATATAGAAGATTACAAATTTAAACTTCTTATTCTGAATAACCTCAAAATCAATTGAATTGTTAGAAGCTTGGTTGTTAACCTTAACCATTATACTAAACTTATAACCGTTAAACTCAGTATTCTTTACAAATTCTGAAGCCACGTTATTAACAAACTCCTTTCTAGATTTAAGAGTTACATTTAAGCCCTTAAATATAGTATTTGCAAAAGTTTCAGAAGAACCATTATCGATAATAGTATATTTCTTACGTAGATTAGATTTTATGTAGCTGTTAATATTGAAAAGGCTCGAATCTCTTTCAAGTGGATCTTCATTATAAAGATCAATTTCGTGACCTTCACCGACCATAAACATATCGAAGTAGTCATAGTCAACTCTCTTAAATAGGTCTTTAGTTAGATCAAACCCTTTAATAAAGTTAATATAACTAAAGGTGTTATTAATCTGCCAGAACCTTAGATAATCAGGTAAGTTCTCAACATAGAACCACTCGTGAGTAAACGCTCTTCTATCACGTTCTGTAATTTCAAGATCAGGCGCAAAATTTGTTCTACCAAATGCGCTATTCGCATTCAAGTGATAAGGCTCCTCTCTTACGGTGTTCCCGTTCCTTAAAACCCACTTGTTAACGTTAGGTACTACCCTAGAACCAACTGCAAACTCTTTAATCTCATTTTCAAAAAGTCTATCATATTCGCTTCCTATAGATTCTAAATCTACATCATCAATATCCTCATTACCAAGAAGTGGCTGTAAATTAGCGAAATACTTATCCGGTGAAACTTCATAATCTTCACTTAGAATATCGGTTGTTAGAAGATCACCAGCAACTGGATTTATATTCTGCTTAGCAGTATCATATGGCTCATAAACTACCTGATCTGTCGTCTCATAGTCTAGTTCTTTAAGATTAGAATTAGCGGTATCGTGGAAGTCAAAGTCCATATCGTAAATTGAGTATGCTGAGAATAGACCCATCGTTAAGTCTCTATCTACAAAAACTCTAACCTCACCATCTTTAACAGAGTTCTCCAAAGATAATATAACCTTTAAGTAATCACCGGCAGGGTCTGTAATATCTTGAACAATATCTACTACTCTATTATAACGCCCCTTATACGCAGTTGGTAAATACTCACCCACACTTATAATTGGAGCAGTTTCTTTAGTCACTAAAATACTCTTATTCTCTAAATTACCACCTTTAAAGAAATACGCATCCCAGTTGCCAGAAGCACCGATAGCTAAATCTCCTAGCTCTAATTCGTTATCAGAGTCTATGTTAATAGCCTCAAACTCCAAGAACGGCAGTGTATTGTTCCTGTTAACTAAGAATGCTTGCTGCATAATTTTATAACCCGGTATCTTAACACTCACATAAATTTCATCACCGATGTTAAATGCATCAAAGTCTCCTCTTTCTCTAATTAACTTAGTTAAAGCAATAGCAACATCTCTAGTATTACCAGCAGCAGAAAAGTATTGTCCACTGAAAGTTCCTTTGGTTAAGTAATTCGGACTTGCAGGATTTGGATCTGCGGCATAATAAGATCTGTTTGGTATCTCAACGTTTGTATAGATCTCCTTTCTATTAAAGACGTTACCAGTTGATATAGTAACTTCTGGTGCTAGATTAAGTAGATTGGCTAACTTCTCAGTTAAGATAAAGCCATTGTCTAACAATTCAAGGCTGTAAACATCAGCAAATGGAGCTGCATATGCAGTTTGTAGGTTAGAAAGAGCTGCAGCAATATTAACACCGGTATTAAAAGATATTGTATTTCCAACAGAATCATCGATTTGAACAATAGCATTAGATACAAACTTAACAAATGTAAATCTATAAGATTCATTCTTTACTGTAGCTAGTGCAATTTTATCATTGTGGTTTGGAATATCAATAACTTTAATTTTGATAAAGTCAAAACCTCTATTGGAGTTAGTTTTTATATCAATAGTCTGCCCTTTGTATTGTA
>Ga0181599_1000511_pt1 | contig 40747 bp, 39 predicted proteins | sample 041ome_3_FD_148658 | JGI IMG/M metagenome (GOLD analysis project Ga0181599, IMG submission 148658) | Coastal salt marsh microbial communities from the Groves Creek Marsh, Skidaway Island, Georgia - 041405US metaG (spades assembly) | ecosystem: Environmental > Aquatic > Marine > Intertidal zone >...
ATATGTATATCCCACCACAAAGCTTGGAAGAACAATGGGATGTTGAAGGTCTGACGGAAGCGTTAAAAGAACACTACGACATTCAGTCACCTATCCAGCAATGGTTAGATGACGATGATGACCTACATGAAGAAACCTTGCGTCAGCGCATCTTGGATCAAATTATTGATGTGTATAAATCCAAAGAGGCTCAAGCCGGTCCTGAGCAAATGCGTCGCATTGAAAAAGAGGTCATGTTGTATGTCCTTGATACGCAATGGAAAGAGCATTTAGCAGCAATGGATTACCTGCGTAACAGTATTCATTTACGTGGCTATGCTCAAAAGAATCCTAAGCAAGAGTACAAGCGCGAGGCATTTGAAATGTTCTCCGCCATGCTCGGTTCAATGAAGCAAGAGGTTGTGCAGATCCTGACGCGTCTTCAGTTACAAGAGATGCCGCAGCCAGAGCCACAACCAGATCCAACTGAATTTAATTTTCAACACGAAGAGTTCACCGGTTTAGGTGAGCCAGAGCAAGCGAATGTGATGCCAGAGGCGGCTGAGGAAGAGCAGCAGCCTTATGTTCGCCCTGATAAAAAAGTGGGTCGAAACGAGCCTTGTCCTTGTGGTTCGGGCAAAAAGTTTAAACAGTGTCACGGTAAGTTAAATTAAATGAGCAACAACGAATTGATGGCAGGGGTAGGCTTGTCAGTATCAGGTGTTCGATTAGCTACGGCTGCAGCTGGAATTCGTTATAAAAATCGAAAAGACGTTTGTCTCATTGAGCTTGCTCAAGGTGGCACAGCTGCCGGAGTTTTTACAAAAAATAAATTCTGCGCTGCGCCCGTGCATGTCGCCAAAGAGAATTTGGCTAAAGATCCAGTGCGTTATTTGATTATCAATTCAGGTAACGCAAATGCAGGTACAGGTGATGAGGGTATGCGTGCCGCTCGCGAAACGTGCCGCACAGTCGCAGCGCTTGCGGGATGTCCTATGAGCCAAGTGTTGCCTTTTTCAACGGGTGTTATCGGGCAAGACTTACCCATTCTGCCTTTTCAGCAGGCGATGCCGAGCTTGATGTCAGAATTAAGCGAAGATGGTTGGGAAGATGCAGCTCGTACCATCATGACAACTGATACGCGCCCTAAATATTGCTCGAAGCAGATCGAGCTTGATGGCGAAACAATCACGATTACTGGAATCGCAAAAGGCTCCGGCATGATTCACCCGAACATGGCAACCATGCTCGGTTATGTGGCAACGGATGCCAAGATCGATCAAAAGCGACTGCAATCAATGTTAGTTAAAGGTGTTGATCCTTCGTTTAACAGCATTACCGTCGATGGTGATACCTCAACCAATGATGCGTGTGTGTTGTTGGCGAGTGGTGCCTCTGGTGTGGAGATCACTGATACACATCACGAGGTTTTCCAGTCAGCTTTGAACGAGGTTTTATTCTACTTGGCGCGCGAAATCGTGCGTGATGGCGAGGGTGCAACTAAGCTCGTTGAGATCGCAGTCGAGGGCGCTAAAGATGATGCAGAAGCTAAAGCGGTTGCGTTCACTGTTGCGCATTCACCTTTATGTAAGACTGCTTGGTTTGCATCTGATCCTAACTGGGGTCGCGTTTTAGCCGCAGTCGGCCGTGCACCCATAGATCATCTCGATATTGATGCGCTTAAGATCTATCTTGATGATGTTTTGCTTGTTAGTGACGGTGGTCGCGCAGCAAGCTATACCGAAGAGCAGGGGCAAAGCGTATTAAATAAAGACGCTTTCGAGATCCGTGTAATCATGAATGAAGGCAAAGGTACTGCGAGAGTGCTGACGTGTGACTTCTCTTACGATTACGTCAAGATCAATGCGGAGTACCGTTCGTAACGATGTCGGATTGGATTCATGTGGTGGCAGGTGTCTTGCGTGATGCGCAGGGAAACATCCTGTTGGCACAGCGACCAGTCGATAAGCATCTCGGCGGTCTTTGGGAGTTTCCTGGCGGTAAATGCGAAGTAAATGAGTCTGCGGTTGATGCCTTGTCTCGCGAACTGCATGAAGAGTTAGGAATTGCTGATATCTCCTCTCGCCCTCTAATCCAAGTGCGCCACGACTATGGCGATAAAAAGATCTTTCTCGATGTCTATCTGGTGACGCATTGGCAAGGTGAGCCGGTCGGCAAAGAAGGACAGCCACTTACTTGGGTGAGTCTAAATGAGATGGAGCAATACGATATGCCACTAGCAGATGAGCCAATTATTAAGGCACTTAAATTACCCACGCGATATTTGATTACACCGCCAGATCTTTCAGTAACAGAGGTATTAGATCAGCTAAAAGTGAACCTCGAGAAGGGTGAGCGACTTTTCCAATGGCGCTTGTTTGGTTTAAATGCAGATGACTGGTCTGAGACATTGGCTCAAGCAAATGCATTAGCGGCTAGCTATGACGCTAGCATCATGGTGAATGCCTCAGTAGATGATCAAAAAACGTATCAATTAACATCGTGGCATCTCAATAGCCGTCAATTGCGTGAACTTAATGAACGACCTGGTGGTATCGTTATGTTGTCTGCTTCTTGTCATAACGAAATAGATCTTCAGCAGGCTGAAAAGCTCGGTGTGGATTTTTGTGTCTTATCGCCGGTGCTGCCAACGCGTTCTCATCCAGATGCGACACCTTTGGGTTGGGCTGTATTTAAGGACTTGGTCGAAAAGGTTAATGTGCCAGTGTATGCCTTAGGTGGGATGTCACCTGAACAAGAAGCAAAAGCACTTGAATCCGGCGCTCAAGGTGTTGCGGGAATTCGAGGGCTTTGGCGAAGCGCTTAATGTAGTGAGCTTGAGTCGTCTTCGGGTGGGAAGTGTGGATTACCGGGAATACGCTTCTCTTCATCCAGCCACTCTCCTAAATCAATTAAGCGACAACGCTTGCTACAAAAGGGGCGATAAGGTGAGTCTTCAGACCAAATGACATCAGCATTGCAGGTAGGGCAGCTAACCGTTTTGGCTTTCTTCATAGCTGACAAACCTTCAACTCAAACGGAATATCGCGCTCAGTCGGTTTTCCATGGCCTAATTCCGAAACCTCAATAAAGCGGAGCGTGAATCGCTGCTTGCCACCACTGATTTCACAGAACACATTCTCATCTTTAGCCACTTTAATTTGCACAAGTTGTGATGCGCTATCACTACTGAGTGTTTGGTTATAGAAGCCACGTTCTGCAACACAGTGTTTCGATACGGTACTTTCGCGAATCATGCCGAGCAGTAATTCAACAGCATCTTGCACTGGGCCAATCTCATTACGCCAATCATCCATCTGTAGCAATTGATCGCTATGTGATTGATTCAACCAGTAATGCAGTTGAGGGATATCAAAATCAAACGTGCCGCCTGGGATCGAAGAGCGTTGCAGTACAGCGCTGAGAAATTCATCCTGGCGCAGGTTCTGCCCAAGTGCACCTTGGATGTTCTTGAGTGACTTGCGTGCGTAGTCAATGTTTTGCAAAACATGCTGCAAGCGATTCATATCAACATCGCTGGATGATTTCAGACGCTCGAAGAAAACTCGAAAACGATCGAGCTCTTTAACGATTTCAGTTTTTAGATCACCACGAGTGAGAACCGCAGTGATATCGAGAAGCGCTTGCAGGCTGCCGCGAACATTCCATTCGCCAGATTTACTCGTAAAGAAATCGAGCTGCTCAAACAAATGAGAAAGACGCAGCAAGGTACGGCTTTTCTCATTCAGCGGTTGTTCAAAAGTGATCAGCTCAGACATGCTGCATTGTCGCGTGTTGATCGGTGAGGGTAAAGGTGGGTTATCCCGCCTGAGACAGGTACTGCTGATGGAGTTCGGCCACTCGTGCTGCCAAAGCATCTGGGTTTGCGGTGTTATCAATTACATCGTCAGCCGCTGAAAGTCGCTCGTCGCGAGTCGCCTGAGAGTTCAAAATTTGTTCGATCTGCTCCGGCGTGGTGCCATCTCGTTGGGCTAGCCGTTCTCGCTGAACTTCAATTGGGACATCAATCACGAGTAGGCGATCGGCTTCGTAGCCCCTTCCTGATTCTAAAAACAGCGGTACGACAATAATGCAGTAAGGCGCATCCAGCTGGTCTTTTTGCTGATTAATATGAGCTCGGATTTTTGGATGCAAGATGGCTTCGAGTTCACGACGTTTTTCTGGATGGTCAAAGATGATCTCTCTGAGTGCAGCGCGGTTGAGCTCGCCAGAAGCGGTGATCACATCACTACCAAAGCGTGCCTCGATTTCATCGAGTGCAGGTTGTCCAGGCTCAACGACAGCACGCGCCGAGAGATCGGTATCCAGAATCGGTACGCCATGTGAGGCAAAAATATCAGATGCCGATGTTTTGCCGCTAGCAATTCCGCCGGTCATCACTACGGTAAACATCAGTGAATGCCAATCCAAATAAGGTATTTGGCAAACAACATATCACCCCAGAACATTTCAATGAAGCCGCCAGTGGCAAGTCTTGATGAAAGAATTTAATTCAATAGCCTAACAACCCCTCTTGAGCCCCATATATCGATGACTTGGGGCTAACCCGAAGCGTTTCGTATTTGGAGTTTCAATTTTCCGAAAAAGCCGAAAAATCAGTGCTACTGTTCATCTGTCGGTTAAAAGACGTAGCGAGGAAATGTTGTGCCACACTAGCGACATTTCGCATAACAACAAAACAAGCACTAGAAGGAAGATGGCGTGAATTTGCACGAGTTCCAGTCCAAAAGACTGTTTGCCGGATACAAGATCCCGGTACCCCATGGTATTGCTGTAGAAACCGCTGATGAAGCGCGCGATGCGGCGAATGAAATGGGTGGTGGCCGTTGGGTCGTTAAAGCACAAGCGCACACCGGTGGTCGCGGTAAAGCGGGTGGCGTGGTGGTTGCGACCTCAGTTGATGAAGTCGCTACCGAAGCGCGCCGCATGTTGAGCAACCGCTTAGTCACCAAACAAACTGGTGAAGCGGGTTTGCCGGTGAGTTTTATTTTGGTGGAAGAGCCAAGTGATATTCAGCGCGAGTTGTATCTTTCGGTGCTAGTTGATCGCGAGACGCGAAAAATTCTCATCATGGCGTCACAAGCGGGCGGCATGAATATCGAAGAGGTGGCTGAAGAGACACCAGAAAAGATTCTTACCACGACCATTGATCCTGCGGCTGGCTTACAAGGTTATCAGTGCCGCCAACTTAGCTTTGGGCTGGGTTTAGAGGGCGATCAGATAAAGCAGTTCGCTAAGTTGCTTTCAGGCTTGGTGACGCTATTTGAAAAAGAAGATTGCAGCTTGGTTGAGATCAATCCGCTTATCGTGAACGGTGAAGGTAATCTAGTAGCGCTTGATGCCAAAATTAATCTCGATAGTAATGCGCTGTATCGACATGCTGATTTACTCGCGATGCGCGATATCTCACAAGAAGATGCCCGTGAAGCGGCAGCTGCAGAGCACGACCTTAACTACATTACTTTAGATGGAAACATTGGCTGCATGGTCAACGGTGCTGGCCTTGCGATGGCAACGATGGATGTGGTGAAGCTACATGGTGGCTTGCCCGCTAACTTTTTGGATGTGGGTGGTGGTACCACAGCCTCGCGAGTTGCTGAGGCATTTAAAATTATCTTGTCAGATGACAAGGTAAAAGCGGTACTTGTTAATATCTTCGGTGGGATTGTACGTTGTGATTTGATCGCGGAAGGCATTATTACTGCTGTTAAGGAGTTGGGTTTAGAGGTGCCTGTGGTGGTTCGGCTTGAAGGCACGAACGCAGGGAAAGGCCGCGAGATGTTGCAAAGCAGTGGATTGAATTTGATTGCTGCAGCCGGATTAACTGAAGCCGCGCAGAAAGTGGTGGAGGCAGCGCAATGAGCATTCTGATTAATAAAGACACCAAGGTGATCTGCCAAGGTTTCACTGGTCAGCAAGGCACCTTCCATTCAGAACAAGCGATTGCTTACGGTACCAATATGGTTGGCGGTGTGACTCCAGGTAAAGGTGGTCAAACGCACCTCGGTTTACCGGTATTCAATACGGTCCACGATGCGGTGAAAGCGACTGGCGCAGAAGCGACCATGATTTACGTGCCGGCTGCGTTTGCTGCGGATGCGATCTTGGAAGCGAATGATGCTGGCATCAAAGTGATTGTGTGTATTACTGAAGGTATTCCAGTGATGGATATGCTGAAGGTGAATGCAGCGTTAAAAGAGAGTGATGCACGTTTGATTGGACCTAACTGCCCGGGTGTGATTACGCCGGGTGAGTGCAAGATCGGCATCATGCCGGGCGTGATTCACCAGAAGGGTAAGATCGGTATCGTGTCGCGCTCTGGAACGTTGACCTATGAAGCGGTACATCAAACGACCCATGCTGGTTTGGGGCAAAGTACTTGTGTCGGGATTGGTGGTGACCCGATCCATGGTATGAGCTTTGTCGATTGCTTAGAACTGTTCCAAAACGATCCGCAAACCGAAGGTATTGTGATGGTCGGTGAGATCGGCGGTACGGCAGAAGAGGCAGCCGCTGAGTACATCAAAGCGTATGTGACTAAGCCTGTGGTGGCTTATATTGCGGGTGTCACGGCACCGTCTGGCAAACGTATGGGCCATGCTGGCGCGATTGTCAGCGGTGGCAAGGGTACAGCGGAAGGCAAGTTCGCGGCGCTTGAAGTAGCGGGTGTTAAAACAGTTCGCTCGCCAGCGGATATTGGCGAGGCGATGGCTTCTTTGATGTCTTAATCCCTTAAGTTGCTACCTGTTGTCGCCTTGCGGCAGCAGGTAGAATAACCGCATCTTTTCTCAATCTATTGGCGCCATTCATGCGGTTAGCGCTTGCTCAACTGAATTTCCTCGTCGGTGATATCGAAGGTAATGCTCAGCGCATTATCGACGCTGCCTGTGAGCTGCGTGAGCAGGGTGTTGAGTTGGCGTTGTTTACTGAGTTGGCGCTCACTGGTTATCCCCCAGAAGACCTGTTGTTGCGTGATGAATGTCAGCGTCGTGTTGATGCCGCGTTAGCGCTTGTTGCGAAACAGTGTGCCGGTATTACGGTTGTGCTGGGTTTGCCGTTGATGCGAGAAGGGCAGCGATTTAATGCTGCGGTGGTTCTGCGAGATGGCGCTGTGATTGCTGAATATCACAAGCGTGAGCTACCTAACTACAGCGTGTTTGATGAGAAGCGTTATTTTGCTGCCGGTGATGATGCGGTGGTCTTCGAGCAATCTGGCGTTAGCTTTGGCTTAGCGATTTGTGAGGATGTTTGGTTTGATGCACCCGTAGCTGACCTAGCCGGTGCGGGTGCACACGTTATCCTCAATTTGAATGCATCTCCTTTTAATAGTGGTAAGACCCGTGAGCGTGAGCGAACGGTGATTGAACTTTGCCGTGAGCATTCGGTTTCGATGTTGTATGCCAATCAAGTCGGCGGTCAAGATGAGTTGGTGTTCGATGGTGGTTCGTTTGTGGTCAATGCTTTGGGTGATGTGCAGCTGCGTAGTCAGCAATTTGAAGAGCAGATCGCGATTATTGAGCTCGATGATCAAGCGCAGCCGATTAAACAAGCAATTGCTCAACCTTTAAGTGACGAGGCTGAAATTTACGGTGCCTTGGTTCAAGGTGTTCGTGATTATGTGACCAAGAATGGCTTTAAAGGCGCCGTGCTGGGTTTGTCAGGTGGTATCGATTCAGCGGTGACCTTGGCGATTGCTGTTGATGCCTTGGGTGCTGAGAACTTAGAAGTGGTCTTGATGCCGTCGCGCTATACCTCGGGTATGAGTAACGAAGATGCTGCAGAGCAGGCGAAAACACAGGGTGTTGATTATCAGACGATTCCGATTGAACCTGCCTTCAATGCCTTTTTAGGGATGCTGTCAGCTTCGTTTGATGGCCTGCCTGCGGATGTGACGGAAGAGAATATTCAGGCGCGTTGTCGCGGCGTTTTGCTGATGGCGATCAGTAATAAGCGTGGCCGTATGTTGCTGACCACCGGTAATAAGAGTGAGATGTCAGTTGGCTATGCCACCTTATATGGCGATATGAATGGCGGTTTTGCACCGTTGAAAGATCTACCAAAGCTACTCGTTTATCGTCTAGCACGTTGGATTAATCGTAATGGTGAGATCATTCCGGATCGCGTGATTACCCGTCCACCATCCGCTGAGCTACGTCCGGATCAAAAAGATTCTGATAGCTTGCCGGATTACGAGGTGCTTGATGCCATTATTGAGCGTTACGTCGAGCTTGATCAGTGTGTTGAAAAGATTGTTGCGGAGACGGGATTTGATCAGGCTGAGGTGGAACGCATTACACGCCTGATCGATTTGAATGAGTACAAGCGTCGCCAGTCAGCGCCGGGGGTGAAGATCACTCAGCGTGCCTACGGGCGAGACCGCCGTTATCCGATTGTGAATGGCTTTTAAGTCAGCACAATTCTCGCTATGCTCTAACCATAGATTAACCATCCATCAGGGAATCGACGATGAAAAAGATTGAAGCGATTATCAAGCCTTTTAAACTAGATGATGTGCGCGAGGCGCTATCAGCGATTGGTATTACCGGCATGACGGTAACTGAAGTCAAAGGATTTGGTCGCCAGAAAGGTCACACTGAGTTGTATCGTGGTGCTGAGTATGTCGTCGATTTTCTTCCAAAGCTGCGTCTTGAGTTGGTTGTCTCTGATGGCTCAGTCGATGAGTGTATTGAAGCGATTACCGGCGCGGCACGTACGGGTAAGATCGGCGACGGTAAGATCTTTGTCTCTTCAGTAGACCAAGTGATTCGTATTCGTACCGGCGAGACAGGCGACGAAGCGGTATAAGCTTTTCCAAATACAAAAAAAGGGAGCGCGACGCTCCCTTTTTTGTTGTCTGATGTATCTCGATCAGTTTTCGTCGAGACCGATCAGCGTCCAGAAGTTCTCGACGAGATTCTCATCGCGGAGTTTGAGCGGGTCATCTACGATCGCGCCGGAATCTTTATTCATCGCTAGAACGCGTTCAGCATCTTTGGCTAGCTCTGGCATATCGAGCTTGGTGTAGGCTTGTGACATGATTTTGAGTGCATCAGACACAGCCGGTGTGCGCTGATAGTTTTCAATGACGTAATTCGCACGATTGGCAGCTGCAACAAAAGCACCACGCTTCATGTAGAACTTAGCTACGTGGATTTCATAACGCGCAAGGTTATTTCGCAGATACAGCATACGCTTTCGAGAATCCTCGGTGTATTCGCTGTCAGGGAACTTCTCAAGCACCGTGGCGAAGTCTTGGTATGACTGGAGTGCACCACCGGGATCACGTTGGCTTTGGTCGCTTGGGATAAAGCGCGTCAGGAAGTTGATCGAGCGATTGAAGTTCGACAAGCCTTTTAGATAATGCGCGTAAGCTTCTGCAGGGTGATTTGGGTGAAACTTGATAAAACGGTCCGCTGCAGCACGAGCTGAGTCATGCTCGCCGTTACGGTAGTAGGCGTATGCGATATCGAGCTGAGCTTGGTGTGCGTATTTGCCGTAGGGGTAGCGAGACTCGAGTTTCTCGTAGTAATCAATTGCTTTGTCCCAAGCGCCACCCGCCATTGCTGATTTGGCTTCGGTGAAGAGTTTTTGCTGACTCCAACCTTCAGTAGGGTCTTTTTGCTCAAAAAACGAACAGCCGCTCAAAAAGCTAACGAGAAGAAGTGTCCAGATGAGGCGCGACATAGGCGATAATCTCTTTATTACTACTGATGACAGTATAACGGATCACACCCCGAGCTGAGAAAGTGACAGCAAAAGAACAGCAACAAACCGCAGAGATTTCCACTGATTTGGCAGGTAAACGCTTAGACCAAGCATTGGCGGCGCTTTTCCCTGAATTTTCGCGCAGTCGTTTGTCAGCATGGACGAAAGAAGGACGAGTTTTACTCAATGGTCAAACAGTAAGACCCCGAGATGCGGTGAAGCTCGGTGATCGAGTTCAGTTAACGGCGGTGATCGAAGATCAGGTGGAATGCCGGCCTCAGTATGTTGATTTCGAGGTGGTCTATGAGGATGAACATCTGATCGTGGTGAACAAGCCTGCGGGTTTAGTCGTACATCCTGCAGCCGGTAACCCCGATGGTACCTTGCAAAATGGTCTGCTCTACATGGATGAGAGCCTAGCGAATATTCCACGTGCCGGCATCGTGCATCGCTTAGATAAAGAAACTACTGGTCTAATGGTTGTTGCGCGAAGTGAGCTTGCACATAAGAAATTAAGTGAAGCCTTAGCGAAACGGACCATGAAGCGCGAATACCGAGCGGTGGTGAATGGAAAGTTTAATGTTGGCGGTACGATTGATCTACCCATCGGTCGTCATCCTACACAGCGTATAAAAATGGCGGTTAATCCCATGGGAAAGCCTGCGGTTACGCATTACAAGGTCTTGGAAAAGTTCCAAGCGCATACCTTGCTTAAGGTGAATCTTGAAACGGGTCGCACGCATCAGATACGTGTGCATATGGCACATCTCCGACACCCTTTAATTGGCGATCCTGTGTATGGGGCTCGTTTGCAACTGCCAAAAAATGCTGATGATTATGTGAAAGAAGTGATGCGAGGTTTTAAGCGCCAAGCACTGCATGCTAAACGCTTAAGCTTTCAGCATCCCGAGAGCGGTAAAGAGCTTAACTTCGAAGTGCCAATGCCTGATGATATGGCTGTGCTGATTGAAGCGCTACGCGACCATCATTTTGGTGATGGTGAAGAGATGGAGTTTGGCGATGACTTCTATCAGGCATTTGAAGTCGATGGCTTAGAAATCTGGGAAGAGGATGATTGAGCCGATCATTCCTGACTGGCCAGCTCCCGAACATGTGCGAGCGTATTCAACCACGCGACAAGGTGGTGTTAGTCAGAGCGCTTGGTCAAGTTTGAATCTGGCGACGCATGTTGATGATGATCCCATCAATGTGGCAGAGAATCGTCGTCGATTATCCGAGGTCTTAGCCATTCCTAATGAGCCTTATTGGCTTGAGCAAGTGCACGGTACGGAGGTCGTTCGACCTGAGTTGAAGACAACACATTGCGCTGATGCTGCGTTTACCCAGCAGTTGAACACGCCTTGCGTCGTCATGACGGCAGATTGTTTGCCGGTCTTGTTTTGTGACGAGCAAGGTACAGCAGTCGCCGCTGCGCATGCTGGTTGGCGCGGTTTGGCGGCTGGTGTTTTAGAGCAAACACTTAAGTGTTTTGATCAACCTAGTAAGGTGATGGCCTGGATGGGGCCGGCGATTGGGCCGGAGCATTTTGAAGTGGGTGATGAAGTACGCGAGATGTTTGTGCAACAGCATGCTGCAGCTGAAAATGCCTTTGTAATATCTCGTTCAGGGCATTGGATGGCTGATATTTTTCTATTAGCACGACAACGATTATTGTCAGCCGGTGTGTCGCATATCTTTGGTGGTGATATCTGCACCTATGCTGATGCAGATCATTTCTACTCGTTTCGACGCGAGTCGGTCACTGGCAGAATGGCCAGTCTAATTTGGTTGTCAGATGACAATAAGTGAGTGAGCAATGAAGGCAACGTGGTTCATGTTAACGATGATTGGTAAAGATAAGCCTGGGATGGTCGCGGCGATCTCGGGTGCTCTAGCCGATCATGGCGTAACGTTGGGTGAGACCTCGATGTTGCGCTTGGGTGGCAACTTTACGGTGATGATGATGGTGTCAGGCGCAGAGGATGAACAGTCGCTACGCAACTCACTCGCGCCAATTTTAGAATCGCAAGGGATGAGTTTGCATGTAGACCCCATTGAGGGTGGTCTACATAAGCATGTCATCCCAAATGTACATGTAACAGTCAGCGGGGCTGATCGCCCAGGTATCGTTTCACAGGTTACCGCTGTGTTAGCAGAGTTGGGTCTCAATATCCTGGATTTAGAGTCTGATGTTGCCGGCACCGAAGATAAGCCGATTTACATCATGCAAATCACGGCTGTGTCTACGTTGGATATTGAATCTATCGAATCGGCATTAAGTGCAGTTCGCGAGAGCGGTGTGTCGGTCAGTGTGTCGGCTATCGAGACATATATTGGTTAATGCAGAATGGCACTACTTGAGATACTACAGCTGCCTGATGAGCGCTTAAAGCAGGTCTCTGAACCTGTTGAGGTGTTTGATGATGAGCTACGTGCTTTTATTGCCGACCTTGAAGAAACACGTCTGAATGGTCCGGCTGCTGTTGGTATCGCAGCACCTCAGGTAGGCATGTTTAAACGCGTCGTTATCATCGATTGCTCAACAACACGTAAACCAGTGCCTAACCATGGCTATATGGTGTTAGTGAATCCTGAAATCACGAAATGGGATGGCTTTGAGAAGGGACGAGAGGGGTGCTTATCCGTCCCCGATTACACCGGGAATGTGATCCGAGCGACGAAAATCACGTTGAGCGCAAAAGACCCTTACGGCGAGCCGCTTCAATTCGACATGGAAGGCTATGAGGCACGAGCTGCTCAGCATGAGATTGATCATCTTGATGGCATGTTATTTGTCGATCGTGTGGTAAGCCGGCGAACCGACCTATTTAAACGCAAGGTCTACCAAGACGGCGGCACGGGAAAGAAGTCCTGATTCATTGAGCTTGATGTAGCTCAATACTCCGAAACTTGAAAACGCGCTAAATACCCCCATATCACTGTCAGTTAGAGAATTTTTGGAGTTAAACCCATGCGTATGGATAAGCTTACAAGTAAGTTTCAGCTTGCGCTTGCAGACGCGCAGAGCTTGGCTCTCGGGCGTGATCATCAATTTATAGAACCGGTTCACTTGATGGTGGCTTTGCTTGATCAAGAGGGTGGCAGCGTGCGCCCATTACTCGGTCAAGCCGATGTGAATGTGAACCAGTTACGCTCATCACTGAGCGAAGCGTTAGAGCGCCTAGCATCTGTGCAGGGTAATGCGGGAGATGTGCACCTTTCAAATGACCTTGGTCGTTTGATGAATCAAACCGATAAGTTGGCTCAAGAGCGTAAGGATCAATACATCAGCTCTGAGTTATTTGTCTTAGCGGCAATGGAAGATAAGGGTGCGTTAGGTGATGCTTTACGCAAAGCTGGCGGTAGCAAGACGGCGATTAATAAAGCGATTGATAACGTCCGCGGTGGTGCATCAATTGATGATCCAAATGCCGAAGAACAGCGTCAAGCGTTGGATAAATACACGATTGATCTGACTGAGCGTGCAGAACAAGGCAAGCTAGATCCTGTGATTGGTCGTGACGATGAGATTCGTCGTGCGGTTCAAGTGCTGCAGCGCCGTACTAAAAATAATCCGGTTTTGATTGGTGAGCCTGGCGTGGGTAAGACCGCGATTGTTGAAGGCCTTGCCCAACGTATCGTCAATGGTGAAGTGCCCGAAGGTTTAAAGAGTAAGCGTTTGTTATCGCTCGATATGGGTGCGTTGATTGCAGGTGCAAAATTCCGCGGTGAATTCGAAGAGCGTTTGAAGGCAGTCTTGAATGACTTATCTAAACAAGAAGGTCAGATCATTCTGTTTATCGACGAGATCCACACCATGGTTGGTGCCGGTAAAGGCGATGGTGCTATGGATGCTGGCAATATGCTTAAGCCAGCTTTAGCGCGCGGTGAGTTGCATTGTGTGGGTGCTACCACCTTGGATGAGTATCGTCAGTACATCGAGAAAGATGCAGCATTAGAGCGTCGTTTCCAAAAAGTGTTAGTAGAAGAGCCAACAGTAGAAGATACGATTGCTATTTTGCGTGGTTTAAAAGAACGCTACGAAGTTCACCATGGTGTTGATATCACTGACCCTGCGATTGTTGCTGCGGCTGAGCTTTCAACTCGATACATCACTGATCGGCAACTCCCTGATAAAGCCATCGATTTAATCGATGAAGCGGCATCACATATCCGCATGGAGATCGACTCTATGCCGGAAGAGATGGATAAGCTCGATCGTCGTTTGATTCAGTTAAAGATTGAACGTGAAGCGCTGAAGAAAGAATCGGATGAGGCCTCTAAGAAACGTTTAACGATACTGGATGATGAAGTGTCAGGTCTTGAGCGTGAGTTCGCTGATCTTAAAGAGGTGTGGGTATCTGAAAAGGCAGCCATGCAAGGCAGTACACACATCAAAGAAGCGTTAGAGCAGGCGCGTTTAGACTTTGAAACAGCGCGTCGTGCGAATGACTTACAACGGATGTCTGAGCTGCAATACGGTGTGATTCCAGAGCTAGAAGCGAAGGTCGCTGCGGCATCTAATGAGAAGCCAGCAGAGACTAAGTTGCTTCGCAATAACGTGACGGAAGAAGAGATCGCGACCATCGTATCTAAGTGGACCGGTATTCCGGTGTCTAAGATGCTCGAGGGTGAGCGCGAAAAGCTTTTGCAGATGGAAAGCGAGCTCGGTAAGCGAGTGGTGGGCCAACAAGAAGCCATTGGTGCTGTATCGAATGCTATTCGTCGTTCACGTGCGGGCCTATCTGATCCAAACCGTCCCAATGGCTCATTCTTATTCTTAGGTCCTACCGGTGTAGGTAAGACCGAGTTGTGTAAAGCGCTCGCGGAGTTCTTATTTGATACCCAAGATGCGATGGTGCGTATCGATATGTCTGAGTTCATGGAGAAGCACTCGGTATCGCGTTTAATCGGCGCGCCGCCTGGCTATGTGGGTTATGACGAAGGTGGTTATCTAACTGAAGCGGTTCGTCGTCGTCCTTATAGTGTCATCTTGATGGACGAGGTGGAGAAGGCTCATCCCGATGTGTTCAATGTATTGTTACAAGTCTTAGATGATGGCCGTTTGACCGATGGTCAGGGGCGTACTGTGGATTTCCGTAATACGGTGATCGTGATGACCTCTAACTTGGGTTCTGATTTGATTCAGACCATGTCGAGTGATGGTCAATACGATGAGATGAAAGAAGCAGTGATGGGTGTTGTGGGTCAACACTTCCGTCCTGAGTTCATCAACCGTATTGATGAGACTGTCGTGTTCCATCCATTAGGTCGTGAGCAGATCCGTTCAATCACTGAGATCCAGATGCAGTATTTGCATAAGCGTTTAGCTGAACGTGACTTGAGTTTGGATATCAGTGCCGCAGCATTAGATCTATTAGGTGAGGCGGGCTTCGATCCTGTGTATGGTGCGCGTCCATTGAAGCGTGCGATCCAACACCAGATTGAAAACCCAATGGCACAATCGATCTTGGGTGGCGATTATCATCCTGGGGATGTGATCAAGATTGATGTGACTAACGGCGAGCTGAGCTTTGCTCGGTAAAGGTGCCAATACGGCATAAAAAAAGCGCCCGAAAGGGCGCTTTTTTGTGTCAGTAAGAAACTTAATTAGCAGCCGGTGCAGCAGGCGCGGCCTGTGGCTTAGCAGCTGGTGCAGGTGGACGTTGTACCGGTGGACGAACGACGCCTTGGCGAGCTTGAGGTACAGGACCCCAGCCGCGGAACATGCGGTTATCTTGCCATGGCATATCTTTGTTCCATGGTGCGTTGCCGCCTTTCCATTCATCGCTGCCCATTGGGCCCCAGTTCATTGGGTTGCCGTTGTTGCCGCCCCAACCAAAGCCGTTGTTATTGCCATTGTTGTTCCAAGGCATGTTGTTGCCATTGAAACCCCAGCCGTTATTACCGTTGTTGCTCCAAGGCATGTTGCCCCAACCATTGTTGCCATAACCGTTGTTATTGCTCCAAGGCATATTGCCCCAGCGGCTATTACCGTTACGGTTGTTCCAAGGCATGTTGTTGCCATTGAAGCCCAAGCCATTGTTACCGTAGCCGTTATCATTCCAAGGCATGTTGTTGTTATTCCAGAAAGCACTAGCTTGGCTTGCGGCAAAGAAAGCTGCAGACAATGTGGTGACAGTCAGTAATTTTTTTAATTGTGTCATCGTGTAGGTTCTCCTAGGGTTCCTAAGTGGCTCGATAATAGAGTAATCAGAGTTACTTTTCCTTAACTAATGTGCAGTAAAATAGATGGGTGTTTAAGTATTAGAACATCGCTATATAACGATAATTTCAGGGTCTACTCTTATGTTGGAATATGTTTTCTTTGACGAGCGACCACGTGACCAATTTGTCAATTTTCTGCAGGAGAAGGCGGTAGAGCTAAAGCTCGAAGAAGATGAAGGTTTGCTTAAGGTCTGGATTTCGGAAGATTTAGACGACGATCTTGATGAAGCGATCGAAGATTTTTACGACGACATGATGGCGCTCAATCAGCAGCTTTATGAAGATGAAAACAACGAAGCTGAAGTGGGCTATAACGCGGCGGGTATCGTTTTGGAACTCAATACGGGTGAAAATGTTTACGCTCAGGTTGATCCGGAGTTGCTTGGCCGGATTATGACGGTAGTGACGCCCGATGAATTCAATACGGTGGTGAATGCCATTGTTGAGGCAGTTGAGAATCCTGATGTGCGCACGCCATGTCAGCGAATTCGCGAAGGCGATCAGTAAAATACGCTGAGATAATCTTGTTCACCGATGCTTTGCAACGGCGTATTGAGGAGCTCAGATAAGTTTTTTGACGTTAATAGATCCTCAGCTTCACCTGCTTGCCAGTGACCATCGCCTTTTAATAACACCGCATGAGTCGCAATAGCGCGTGCACGATTCAGATCATGCTCAACCCAGAGTGCTGCGTTGTTATGTTTTGCAAGATGGTTTAACAAAATGTCTTGCGTTGCTTTTTGTTGATGTAGGTCGAGATGATTGAGTGGCTCATCTAATAACATCACTTTTGGGTTTTGCAGCATCAAACGGGCAATCTCGGCTCGGCGTAATTCGCCACCTGATAATTCACTCGCAGCTTGATTCATGTTTTCGCTCAAACCTAGCGATTTGAGTAGGACTACTGCAGCGTGTAAGTGATCTTGATCTTCCCAGTAGGATGTCGTCAGTGCGTAGCTGCCTGATAGAACTAGATCCAATGTTCGAGTGTTAAATCCGGTTAAGCTTTGTTGTGATAACAGCCCAATGCGTTGCGCTCGATCTTTTGGTTCATAGTCATAAATGGCTTTCTGTTCAAACGTGACTTCAGGGTGTGCGGTTAACCCAACACAGGCTTTGAGTAATGAGCTTTTTCCTGCGCCATTAGGTCCAATGATGACCCAGCGCTCACCAGTAGTAACGCTGAGGGATAACTCATTAACCAAGCATCGCTTTGTTGTGCTGAGGGTTAGTTTGTTGATACTTAAGCTCATGAGCGAGATCTCACGAGTAGCCATAAAAAGACCGGTACACCCAAGAGTGCTGTGAATATACCCACGGGGATTTGCATCGGGCTAATTAGGATGCGAGCTAATAAGTCAGCTAAGACTAAGAGTGATCCACCAGCTAAAACGCTCATCGGTAATACGTTACGATGGTCAGTAACGCCAAGCAAGCGCACAAGGTGCGGGATGATCAGGCCGATAAAACCAATAGCGCCAGCAATGCTCACCGCGCTCGCTGTGAGCAGTGAGGTAAGCATATAGAGTTTGAGTCTCAGCTGTTGTGTATTGATGCCTAAGCTGTGTGCTTGCTCCTCACCATAGATAGCGATATTGAGCTGATTGGCAATCATCAGGGAAAAAACTAAACCTGCAGCCAAGATAAGTAATGAGATGAAAGGTTGTTGCGCATCACTCAAATCACCCATCAGCCAAAACAACATGCCAGGCAGTTGCATGGGGGGAGTAAGTGAGAGGGTGAGGCTAATTAAGGCTCCCCAAAATGCGGCCATGACCACGCCCGCAAGTAAGAGGGTTTGTTGTTCGGATTGAAAGCGGCTTAGGCCAAACACAACAAGGATGCTGATCATCGCCCCGATAAAGGCAATTGGTGTAATCAACCAACCGGCGACACCTAAGATCATTCCAAATAACGCGGCGCTTGCCGCTCCGCCAGAAACACCTAGGACGTAGGGGTCGCCTAAAGGGTTACGCAGTAGGACTTGCATCAGAGCACCCGCTAGCGCGAGTAGGCCACCGACGGCAAAAGCAGAGAGCGTGCGAGGTAGGCGTACCTCATGGATGATTTGTGACGCTAGGCTGTTATCAGGACTGCTTAATAGACTGATGACCTGGTGAAGTGAGATGTCATGGCTGCCGATGAGTAAGGACAGTGAAAGGCTGGTTAAGGCAAGGATTACAAAGCCCGGCAGCAAGTAATAAAAATGAGCTTTTGCCGGGTGATGCATGCTTAACGAAGGCTGATGACAGGCCAGCCTTTATCCTGGGCGTGTGCACGTAAGGTATCGTCGGGATCAACTGCGACGGGGAACTCCACCACTTCAAGCAGTGGGAGGTCGTTTAGAGAATCACTGTAGAAGCTAGCTTTCTCAAGCTTTGCGCCATACACGCTGAGCCACTCTTGAAGACGTTCAACTTTGCCTTCTCGGAAACTTGGAGTGCCGGCGACCTTGCCGGTATAGCGGCCATTTTTGATCTCAGGCTCAGTACCAATCAGGTACTCGATGCCAAGATCAGCCACGATAGGACGCGTAACAAAGGTGTTGGTGGCGGTAATCACCATTGGGCAATCACCTTTCTCACGATGTGATTCAACCAGGTCGCGCGCCTTTTGGGTGATGCGTGGCAGGATCTTGTTTTCGATGAAATCGGTGCGCCAAGCTTCAAGTTTTTCCATTGAATGCTCTGACAGTGGCTTTAGTGAGAAGGCGAGGAATTCGAAGATGTCCAACGTGCCAACTTTGTATTGCTCGTAGAACTCGAGATTCTTTGCCTCGTATACAGCATGATCAACAACACCAAGCTCACACAAGAACTCACCCCAGAGCAGGTCTGAATCGCCGTTCAAAAGGGTGTTGTCGAGGTCAAAAATCGCTAGGGGCATACTACTAAGCCGGTGTTTTTCGAAGGAAAGGCATCATACCGAAAAATCTTTATAAGCAATACCTTATGGATTGAGGTCTTGCTTGCGAGGCCGGCTTGCCCTGTGGAAGAATGGTCTCAGTTTAAAATTTTTTGGTTTTTAGTTTTGATCGACGCAGATGGTTTTAGAGCCAATGTGGGGATCATTCTCTGTAACGATGAAAATCGCCTGTTTTGGGGGCGAAGAGTAGGACAAAACGCTTGGCAGTTTCCCCAGGGCGGAATACGTACAGATGAATCCCCTCGCGAGGCTATGTATCGCGAATTAGAAGAAGAGGTCGGCCTCTTACCTGAGCACGTTGAAGTGTTGGGTGAAACTCGCCGCTGGTTACGCTATCGCTTGCCTAAGCGATTTATTCGTCGCCATTCCCATCCAGTTTGCATCGGGCAAAAGCAGCGTTGGTTTTTGCTGCGTGTTAATTGCTCAGATAAAAAGGTCTGTCTGGATAAATTCCGCAAGCCTGAGTTTGATGATTGGCAATGGGTTGATTACTGGAAACCCGTTGATGAAGTAATCTACTTCAAGCGCCGTGTTTATGAACGAGCGTTAGAAGAGCTTGGTCCTGTACTGTTCCCATCAGGTCTTCCTGAGCGCGAGACAGTCGAAAAGGCTGAGCAAAATGCTGCGCGCTGAGTAACCCATTATGTCTATGCTCGATACGCTTCACCGAATCGTTAGTGCTGTAAACCGTTCAACGGATTTGCAACGCGCGCTGTTGCTTATCGTTAAGCAGGTAAAGGTCGCCATCGGCAGTGATGTTTGTTCCATCTACCTGAGCGAAGAAGACACTAAAGTCAATGTGCTGATGGCAACCGATGGTTTCCGAAAAGAAGCGGTCGGTAAAGTTCGCCTGCCTTATGGTCGCGGCTTGGTCGGCTTGGTCGCCGAGCGTGCAGAACCGATCAACCTTGATGATGCGATGAAGCATCCGCGCTATATGCATATCTCGGAAACCGGTGAGACGCAGTATCACGGCTTCTTGGGTGTGCCGATCATTCAGAACCGACGCGTGTTGGGTGTATTGGTTGTACGTCAAGAAAAGGTGCGTCAATTCCAAGATGAGGAAGTGACCTTCCTATTTACCTTGGCAGCACAGTTAGCCGGTGCGATCACGCACGCCAAAGCCAGTGGTGAGCTAAGTGCTTTAACCCGTGGTGAGAGTTCGATCAGTAGCTTCTTGCAAGGTCAGCCGAGTAACACGGGTGTTGCGATCGGTACGGCGGTTGTTACCTACCGTTTGGCTGATCTGGATGCTGTACCTGATCGTGACTGTGATGACATCGCGGCAGAATGTGCAACTTTTCGTAAAGCGGTCTTGGATGTTGAAAATGACCTAAGACGATTGCAAGACAACATCAGTCATAAATTACCTGAAGAAGATTTAGCCTTATTTGATGCGCTACTTTTAATGTTGGGAAGTGACACCTTAGTTACGCATACCATTGAAAGGATTGAGAAAGGTTTATGGGCTGCTGCGGCACTGCGAGACACTATTCAAGCGCATGCCCAAGTCTTTGAAAGCATGGATGATCCGTACTTACGTGAACGTGCTTATGACGTGCGTGATCTAGGTCGACGCATCCTGACTCATCTGCAAAATGATCAGCCGGTGGAGATCGATTACCCTGAGAACACTATCTTGGTCGGTGATGAAGTGAGTGCTATGGATTTGGCCGATGTACCAGTTGGTCGTTTGGCGGGTGTTATCGCTGCAACTGGTTCAGGCTCATCTCATGCCGCCATTATGGCGCGCGCCATGGGTGTGCCTGCAGTTATGGGTGTAACCGATATGCCGATCAGTCGTATGCAAGGTCGTGCGGTTGTGATGGATGGTTATCGCGGTCGTGTATATGTCGACCCCACGCCATCGGTTAGTGAAGAATATCAACGTCTACTCGATCAAGAGCGTGCACTTGGTGAAGAAGTCGAAGCGATGCGTGGCTTGCCATCTGAAACCATTGATGGTGTGGCAATGCCCTTGTATCTCAATACCGGCTTAATCAATGAGATGAATAGCGCTCAGCAAGAAGAGGCTGAAGGTATTGGTCTTTATCGAACTGAGCTGCCTTTTATGGTACGCGACCGTTTCCCTGGTGAAGATACGCAGATAAACAATTATCAGATGGTGTTGTCGTCTATGGCGCCTCGCCCAGTGATTTTGCGCACCTTGGATGTGGGTGGCGATAAACCACTCCCTTACTTCCCGGTAGAAGAACAAAACCCCTTCTTGGGTTGGCGTGGTGTGCGCATCTCTTTGCAGCACCCTGAGATTTTCTTAACGCAAATTCGTGCAATGCTTCGCGCGAATATTGGTTTCGGTAATTTGCAGATCATGTTGCCGATGATCACCAGTGCCTCTGAAGTCGATGAGCTCATGCAGCTTATTCAGCAAGCGCATGATGAGTTACTCGAAGAAGGCTTTGACGTTGTGATGCCAAAGATTGGCGTCATGATTGAGGTGCCCTCTGCGGTTTATCAGATTGATGCGTTAGCGCGCCGCGTTGATTTCTTATCCGTGGGTACGAATGACTTAACGCAGTACTTGCTCGCAGTGGATCGTAATAATCCTCGCGTTGCCGATTTATACAGTGACCTGCATCCTGCGGTGATTAGTGCGCTGAAAATGATCGTTGAAGGTGCAAAGCGTTACGGTAAGCCAGTCAGTGTTTGTGGTGAGCTTGCGGGTAATCCCTTGGCTGCGGTACTGATGGTAGGCTTAGGTGTTGATTCGTTGAGTATGAGTGCAGGCAGCTTGCTTAAAGTGAAGTGGGTTATCCGTAGTTGCAGTCAGTCACGTGCGCGTCAGTACCTCAATATGGTGATGCGTATGGAAGAGGCGGATCAAGTGAAGCGCTTCATGGAAGGTGTGCTTGATGATATGGGTCTTGGCGGCCTGTTTAGACCCGGTAAGTAATCAGCGAGGTTTTGTTGGGCGTCGATTGCTCGGACGCGCATTACGATCATTTTTTTCCGCGCGTGTATGAGTAGTGCGGAAGTTTTTACCTTTAACCGGTTTGCGTTGGCCTTCAGGTTTGCCCCCAGTGCCCGCAGGTTGCCAGCGCGGCACCAGGTGTTTCTTTCCATTACCAATCAGGTCAGCACGTCCCATGGCTTGTAGTGCTTCGCGCAAGATTGGCCAGTTATCCGCGTCGTGATAACGCAAGAAGGCTTTATGCAGTCGACGTTGACGGCGACCTTTAGGTGAAAACACCGCTTCACTGTCACGGGTAATTTTCTTCAGTGGGTTGCGACCTGAATGCCACATAGCTGTAGCCAGTGCCATAGGTGATGGCAGAAAGGCTTGAACCTGATCAGCCCGGAAGCCATTACTCTTCAACCATAGTGCAAGGCTCAACATATCTTCATCGCTTGTACCTGGGTGTGCCGCAATGAAGTAAGGAATGAGATATTGTTCTTTGCCGGCTTCTTTAGAGTACTTATCGAACATGGCTTTAAAGCGATCGTAAGTCCCCATGCCGGGTTTCATCATCTTAGAAAGCGGGCCCATCTCAGTATGCTCGGGTGCAATCTTTAGATAACCGCCGACGTGATGGGTAACCAGCTCTTTTACATACTCAGGTGTTTCTACCGCGATGTCGTAGCGTAAGCCTGATGCAATGAAGACGCGCTTAACGCCTGGTATCGCGCGGGCTTTACGGTAAAGCTGTACCAATGGCATTTGATTGGTGTTTAGGTTTGAGCAGATGCCTGGGTAAACGCAGGATAAGCGACGGCAACTGGATTCAATTTTTGGATCCTTGCAATGCAAGCGCCACATGTTTGCTGTAGGACCGCCGAGATCAGAGATGTTGCCGGTAAAGCCCGGTGTCATATCACGGATCGATTCGATCTCTTTAAGAATCGAGCCTTCTGAGCGATTTTGAATAATGCGACCTTCGTGCTCGGTGATTGAACAGAAAGAGCATCCGCCAAAACAGCCACGCATGATGTTCACCGAGAAGCGAATCATTTCATACGCGGGAATTTTTGCTTTGCCGTAACTTGGATGTGGCACACGTTGGTAAGGCAGCTCAAAGACCTTATCGAGCTCTGGTGTGTGCAACGGAATTGGGGGTGGGTTGATCCAAACTTCACGCCCGGCATGTTCTTGTATTAATGCACGCGCATTACCTGGGTTAGATTCTAAGTGAAGAATGCGTGAGGCATGTGCGTATAACACAGGGTCCGCTTTAACTTGGTCGTAAGAGGGGAGGCGTACCACTGTCTTGTCACGATCAAGTCCACGAGGGCGACGTTCGAAGCGAATGACTTTTGCATCTTCATCAGCTTGTTTGTTAGCGCAACTTTTTTTGCCTTCAGTCGGCTTGGTGGTGTCTTGATAAGGATTGATCGGCGGGTCAATTGCACCTGGCTGATCAATCTCAGAGGAATCAATTTCAACCCAATCTTCAGGACGTTGATTGATCGCAAAGGCACTGCCGCGCAGATCGCGAATTTCTTTGATCGATTCGCCGCTCGCAATGCGATGAGTTAATTCAACAATTGCACGCTCTGCGTTACCAAAGAGCAGCATGTCAGCTTTTGAGTCCAGTAGCACTGAACGACGGATCTTTTCTTGCCAATAATCAAAATGCGCAATACGACGCAGACTGGCTTCAATACCACCAATAACAATAGGCACATCATTAAAGGCTTCACGACAACGTTGTGAATAAACGATGGTCGCGCGATCCGGACGTTTGCCGCCCTCGTTGTTTGGTGTGTAAGCATCATCAGAACGAATACGACGCTCTGAGGTGTAACGATTCACCATCGAATCCATGTTGCCGGCGGTAACGCCAAAATACAGATTCGGTTTACCGAGTCGTGCGAAATCGCTCGCTGAGTTCCAATCAGGTTGAGAGATGATACCAACACGGAAGCCTTGCGCCTCAAGTACGCGGCCGATTACCGCCATGCCAAAGCTTGGGTGATCAACATAAGCATCGCCCGTCACTAGAATCACATCGCAGCTATCCCAGCCAAGCTGATCCATCTCTTCGCGCGACATAGGCAAAAAGGGAGCAGGGCCAAATTTATGTGGCCAGTAGCGACGATAACTAAACAGTTCTTTAGCGATAGGTTGCACAGTGCAAACTCGTTAAACGTTGAATGGATGCAATCTTAACATTGAGCGTCATCAAATAGCCTTGAGCCAATTACGGGTTGGACAAAACTTTTTTCGTATTTTCAGCAATTTAGACAAGTAATTTTTATTTTGATGCGTATAATCGCGCCCCTTGCTGTAGATCCCAATATTGGTGAGTGTCATTGGGCCACAGTAATTCTTTAACATTTACTGGGCTGGGCTATGACAGATTCTCAAGAACTGACGTTTTCAGATTTTTCTTTACCTGAAAACATTCTTCGCGCTATTACTGAGGTGGGCTACGAACGTCCGTCTCCTATTCAGGCGCAATGTATTCCTCTTCTTCTTAACGGGCATGACCTTATCGGTCAGGCACAAACCGGTACCGGTAAAACAGCGGCGTTTGCGTTGCCATTGTTGGCGAATGTCGACATGAAAAACCGCGCGCCACAGCTGTTGGTTTTGGCGCCAACTCGGGAGCTAGCGATTCAGGTATCTGAAGCGTTACAAAAGTACGCGCATCACATCCCTGATTTTCACGTCCTACCTATCTATGGTGGCCAGAGCTATAGTTTACAGCTGCGTTCTTTGAAAAAAGGTGTGCAGGTTATTGTTGGTACGCCAGGCCGTGTTATGGATCACATGGACCGCGGCACCTTAAAGCTTGACCAACTGAAATCATTGGTACTCGACGAAGCAGATGAAATGCTGCGTATGGGCTTTATTGATGACGTGAACTGGATTCTTGAACGTGTGCCTGAGAAACGTCAAATTGCTTTGTTCTCAGCAACGATGCCGAACGAGATTCGTAAAGTTGCGGAAAAGCACTTAGTGGATCCTAAGGTCGTAAAGATCGCAGCACAAACCACTACCGCGGAATCAATCCGTCAGCGTTTTTGGATGGTGTCAGGGCTGCATAAACTCGATGCGTTAACCCGCGTTCTTGAAATTGAACCGGTTGATGCGGGTATTGTCTTTGTGCGAACTAAAACCGCTACAGTAGAGTTGGCAGAAAAGCTGCAAGCGCGTGGTTTCTCAGCAGAAGCCCTGAATGGTGATATGCCTCAGGCATTGCGTGAGAAGGTTGTTGATCGTTTGAAAGATGGTCGCTTAGACCTGCTGATTGCAACTGACGTAGCAGCACGTGGTCTCGACGTGCCACGTGTAAGTCACGTGTTTAACTACGATATTCCACACGATACTGAATCTTACGTTCACCGTATCGGTCGTACAGGTCGTGCGGGCCGTGAAGGTGATGCGATCTTGTTTGTCGCGCCTCGTGAGCGGCGCATGTTGCAAGCGATTGAACGTGCGACCAATAAGCAGATTGAGCCGATGCAATTGCCGTCTGTAAAAGATATCAATCAAAAGCGTGTTGAGCGTTTTAAACAGAGCATCGTTGAATTGATGGGTAACGAAGAAGATTTGGGCTTCTATTACGAGCTGATCAGTCAGCTTGGCATTGAGCATGATCTCGACCCATTACAAATTGCGGCAGCGCTTGCGGCAAAGCTTCAAGGTGATAATCCATTTTTGTTGGATGAGTCAGCGTATAAGCAGCCAAAGCAAAATGAATCTAAGTTTAAAGATGATCGCCCACCACGTGATCGTTCAACTGAAGGTACTAAGGTACCTGTTGAGCTTGAGGCCTTGCCTTTAAAAGACGAGCCTGAAGTGGATATGGAGCGTTTTCGTATTGAGGTGGGCTATAACCACGGTGTTAAGCCAAAGAATATCGTTGGTGCGATCGCTAACGAAGCGGATGTTGAAAGCAAGTACATCGGTCATATTGAAATTTTTGACAACTTCACGGTAATTGACCTACCTGCAGGTATGCCAACAGAAACCTTGAAGCACATGCAGAAGGTTTGGGTATGTCGTCGTCAATTGATGTTGGCGCCACTGACCGATGAGAACTTGGTTGATACTGAGGTTGATCAGGGCGGTTCGTCTCGTCCGCCTTCAGGTGTTCCACGTAAAGAGTTCTCTCATCGCGGTAAGCGTGATGGTAAAGGCGGTAAGCCAGGTAAGCGACGTGGTCCAAGCAAAGGCGCTAATCCTAGAGCAGGCAAACCTAAGGGTGGTAAAAAGCCACGCCGCAGTAACTCAGGCGAGTAACTAAAGCGTGCCTGCGAGTTTTCGCAGGCATTCTAAATACGCTTGTTCATCTGGTGTTTGGTTGGCGCGCTGCGCTTCCCATAACACCAAGCCTAAACATTCCATCATTTGATGCTCAGCCTCATGTGCATCACCTGCTTTTTGGGTGATGCTTTGATGAAGTGCGCGTATACCGGTTGGTCGATCACTACCTAGTTGCTCCGCTAGCGTGATATGCATACCCATGTGTAGAAACGGATTGGTTTCGCCATCGGCGATATGAAAATCTTTATCCAAGTTATCTTCTTTTAAGATGGCGTGATATTCAGGGTGTTGCTGAATCACTTGGGCAACGATCAATTCAATGCCCGCCAATAATTCACCTTGTTGTTGTTTCTGCCAGCAGTCGAGGTAAAAGCGGCGAAGTTGATCACGATTCTGTCCAAACATATTAGTCGCTCGTCTTTTGTTTAAATTCACATAGGTCTTCAATCAGACAGGCGCCACAACGGGGTTTGCGAGCAACGCAGGTATATCGACCTAATAGAATCAGCCAGTGGTGTGCATCAACAAGGAATTCCTTCGGGATGAGGCGGACAAGTCGTTTTTCGACTTCCAGTACGTTTTTGCCTGGCGCAATTTTTGTTCGATTAGAAACCCGGAAGATGTGTGTGTCGACCGCCATTGTGGGATGACCAAATGCCGTGTTTAAAACCACGTTGGCAGTTTTTCGTCCAACACCGGGTAGTGCCTCGAGGGCTTCGCGTGATTCGGGAACCTCAGCGTTATGCTGATCGATGAGGATCTTACAGGTTGCGATAACGTTCTTCGCTTTACTGTTATAAAGGCCAATGGTTCTGATGTATTTGCTTAAGCCGGCAACGCCCAGCGCATGAATGGTTTCAGGGGTGTTGGCAACAGGAAAGAGTTTATCTGTCGCTTTGTTAACCCCAACATCTGTGGCTTGGGCTGACAAGATGACAGCAATCAATAATTCAAATGCATTGCTGTAGTTGAGTTCGGTAGTGGGGTGCGGATTATCCGCACGCAAGCGCTCAAAGATTTCTTGGCGCTTTTCTTTGTTCATGACTCAGTGGCAGGAGCTTCAGTTACTTTGACTGCAGGTTTCTTGGGCAAGCGTTGATCAATGACGTTTTTAATCGCGATTAAAAAGCCAAGGCCTAAAAACGCACCTGGCGGCAAGATGGCCAATAAAATACCTTCGTGGTTATCGCCAAAGTGCATGGTCCAGTTGAGTGCTGATTCACCAAACATCAGGTGCGCGCCATCGAATAGGGTGCCTTGACCAATGAATTCACGCAGTGCACCAAGCACTACAAGCGCCGCAGTAAAGCCAATACCCATGGCGAGAGCATCAACTGCTGAAGCCATCACCGGGTTACGTGAAGCAAAAGCTTCTGCGCGACCAATGATTGCGCAGTTGGTGACGATTAGCGGAATGAAGATGCCAAGAACGGTGTAAAGACCATGGAAGTAGGCGTTCATGGTGAGCTCAACTGCGGTCACAAATGAGGCGATGATTAAAACAAACACAGGTAAACGGATTTCGGTGCGCACCCAGTTGCGAATAATCGATACGCTGACATTTGATAGCAGCAGCACTAATGTTGTCGCGATTCCCAGGCCAAGGCCATTGATCAGCGTATTGGTGACTGCCAATAGAGGGCATAGACCCAGTAAGGCTACTAAGGCTTGGTTGTTGCGCCAGAGTCCATCAAGGGTGATGGCTTTGTAATCGATGCCACTCATGAGTCTGGCTCCATGGTGTGAAGTTTCTCTTTATTGAGTTGGTGGTACTGCAAGGTGTTTTTAACCGCTTTAACCACTGCGCGTGGGGTGATGGTTGCGCCGGTAAATTGATCAAAGTAACCGCCATCACGTTTCACGGCCCATTTCTCAGATCGAGGTGAGGTTAAAGAGGTGCCATCAAAACTTTTGATCCAGTCGCTTCGACGCGTTTCGATCTTGTCGCCAAGGCCTGGTGTCTCTTTATGTTGCAGAACGCGTACACCGGTGACTTGGTTGTTCTCATTGATCGCAATCGTGAGCAAGATGTCACCTGAGTAGCCATCGGCAGTCACTGGGCTATAGATAAGACCGGTAGGTGTTTGTTTTAAGGTGGCGCGATAAACCTTCACTTCATCATCGCCGAGCTCATCGTCTTTAATTGACACGACATCATCAATCACAATGTTGTCATGTTGAGCCTCGGGGAAAACGTCGTTGATTTGACGACGTAAGGTTTCGCGTTGGTTTTGAAGTATCTGTTCGTGAGTCGATTCGTAGCTAAAACCGACTAAGCTACTACCCAAAATCGCAAACGCCGCAAGAATGATCGCTGAGATGAATGCCGGCGCATAATTTTTGATCATTTGCTTGGGCATTAACGCTCTCCACCGAAGACGCGTGGTTGCGTGTAATAGTCGATTGTAGGTGCTGCCATATTGAGAAGCAGGACAGAGAAAGCGACTGCATCTGGATATCCGCCCCAGGTGCGGATAATGACGATAAAGAAGCCAATCAAAGCACCAAAAATCAGTTGGCCTTTTGGCGTGGTGCTGGCACTCACAGGGTCTGTTGCAATGAAGAAAGCCCCAAGCATTACAGCACCGCTAAAGAGGTGAAATAGTGGGCTTGCGAACTGATTGCTATCAATCAACCAAAGCAGACCACTAACTATGGTAACGCTCGCTAAAAGGCTAAGAGGGATACGCCAACTCATGATGCCTTTCAAGATCAAGAAGGCACCACCGGCTAGATATGCTAACGATACCCATGCCCATCCTGAACTCGTCAAATTTGACCAACTGCCATCTGGATGGAGTTCACTCAACATGCTGTGTTGAAGCAGACCTTCGCGTACTTCTGATAACGGCGTAGCGCCTGTCATGCTGTCCCATGCCATAGCGGCTGGCAGCACACCATCAACAGCAAGTTGCCACGCTTGAGAAAAATCCAAATTTGATGCAGCGCTCTGAGGTTGAATCCATTGGCTCATTGAAGCGGGGAAAGAGATTAATAGCAGGGCGTAACCCAACATGGCTGGGTTGAATGGATTGTTGCCAATGCCGCCAAATAATTGTTTACCAACCACAATGGCAAAGATGGTTCCAAGTGCAACTTGCCATGCGGGCATGAGTGGCGGCAGCGCTAAGGCAAGTAATACGGCTGTTAACACGGCGCTGAGATCTGTAACAGCAGTAACAGGATTGCGGCCTCTAAAGCGGAGAAAAACCCATTCGCTGAGTAGCGCGCTGACAATGGCGATGCCTAGATTAATGAGCACACCATTACCTAAAAGCCATACCAACGCAGCAATGCCAGGTAGCAGCGCAAGTAAAACAGTCGCCATGATGCTCTGAACCGAATTGCTGTCATGTTGGTGCGGAGAGCTGATCATGCTGCTCATGATGATTTTTCCTCAGCCGCTTGCGCTGCTTTCTTTGCGGCAACTCGTTTCATGGCAGCTTCTATAGCAGCTTTCTTCGGGTCATCACCTTTGGCTTTCGGTTTGTTCTCGAGTACTTCTTTTTTCTTGCGAAGACGCGCTTTGCGTTCCGCTTCCAGTCGCGCAAGACGAGCGTCTCTGAATTCATGTCGTCGACGCGCAAGATCCGATTGTTGTTTCTCGCGTTCGCTTGCCCAGATCTCAGTCTTGGCAAAACGGTAGTACTGTACCAACGGTATCTTGGATGGACAGACATGTGCGCAACAGCCGCACTCAATACAATCAAACAGATGATGATCTTGTGCTTGATCAAAGTTGTGTGACTTTGCGTACCAATACAGTTGTTGTGGTAACAGAAGAGCAGGGCATACTTTTACGCATTCGCCACAGCGAATACAGGGTTGCGGCTCCTGGGTTGGCTCCACTTCATGTAAGCTCAGTACGCAGTTGCTACCTTTTGCGATCGGACGGTCGATGTCCGGCAAGCTAAAGCCCATCATCGGTCCACCCATGAGTGTGCGTTGGCAAGCTTTAGCAAAGCCACTGTGATGTTCAATAAGTTCATGAATGGATGTGCCAATTAACGCGCGAACATTTTGAGGCTTGGCGAGTGCATCACCTGTGAGGGTGACAATGCGATCGATAAAAGGTTTGCCTTCAAGAACAGCCTCCGCAACGGCAACACAGGTGCCTACGTTCTGACACAAGATGCCTACATCAAGGGGTAAGCCTTGCGAAGGCACTTCAATGCCGGTGAGTAAGTGGATTAGCTGTTTTTCACCACCACTCGGGTATTTGTTAGGTACAACAATGATTTCAATGTCTGTGTTGTTGATTGCGTGGTTCAACGCTTCAATTGCTTGCGGCTTATTTTCTTCAATACCAATAAGGATCTTTTTGGCGCCCACAATGTGCTGCAAGATTTTTGCACCGGTTACAATTTTTTCTGGATCGGTACGCATCAGCATGTCATCGCAGGTGATGTAAGGCTCGCACTCAGAGGCATTTAAAATCAGTGTATTAACCGGCTTATTTTGCGTATTGGTTTTAACTGCAGTTGGGAATACGGCGCCACCAAGGCCGACGATGCCGCTTTGACGTAAGCGATCACGAATTAATTGTGGCTCGGTTGATTCCCAATCGAGGATAGAATCCGGAAGATTGGTCCATTTGTCGTTACCATCACAGGTAATGCTTATGCAAAGCGCATTTAAGCCTGAGGGATGTGCAATCGGTTGCTCATCTATCGCAGTGATAGTGCCTGAGCTTGGTGCATGGATATTCGCACTGACATATTCACTGGCTTTTGCGATCAGCTGTCCCTTAAGGACATGATCGCCCACCTTAACGCAAGGGTCAGCGATTTGACCGATGTGTTGCTGTAAAGGCACCACCAAAGTCTTTGGTAAATAAACCGGGGCTATGGGGTGCTGTGTCGATAGCGCTTTGTGATCATCAAGAATCAGGCCGCCGTGGAAATCATGAATCGATACATTAGCCATGACTGACCTCTGCTGAATTCTGATTTGGTAAAGGCCAGCGCCAGGTATCTGTGGTGTCTTTGATTGGCACCATCTCGATACATTCAACAGGGCATGGTGGTATACACAGTTCACAGCCAGTGCATTCCGCTTCAATGACGGTATGCATTTGTTTCGCAGCACCTAATATCGCATCGACCGGACAAGCTTGAATACACAATGTGCAACCGATGCAGTCTTTCTCGATGATGATCGCAACCGCTTTGGGCTTCGCAGCTGCTTCCTCATCTTCAAGTGGCATAGGGTCACGCCCCAGTAATTCCGCCAAGGCAATCATTGTGACTTCACCACCGGGTGGGCAACGATTGATCTCAGCTTCGCCATTTGCAATGGCCTCAGCATATGGGCGACAGCCAGCATAGCTACATTGGCCACATTGAGTTTGCGGCAGCAGTGCATCAATTTGATCTGCAATCGGATCGCCTTCTACACGAAATCGAATCGCGGTATATCCGAGCAGCAGGCCAAAGATAAGCGATAGTGCTGTTAACGTGAGAATGCCGCTTAGCATTAGCCTGTCACCAGTCCAGCAAACCCCATGAATGCCATTGACATAAGGCCTGCGGTGATAAGGGCGATTGCGTTACCTTGGAAAGGCTTTGGAACATCAGCGACTGCCACGCGTTCGCGCACCGCTGCGAATAAAACTAAGACTAAAGAGAAGCCCACTGCAGCACCAAAACCATAAAGTGCTGACTCAACGAGGTTGTGATCTTCCTGTGTGTTTAACAACGCAACACCCAAAACGGCGCAATTGGTTGTGATGAGAGGTAAGAATATACCCAACACCTGATAGAGCATTGGGCTGGTTTTATGCATCACCATCTCGGTGAACTGAACCACAACAGCAATCACTAAAATGAAAGCGATGGTGCGTAAAAACTCTAAACCCATCGGTTCGAGTAGGTACGTATTAACGAGATAACTACTGACAGATGAGAGGGTGAGTACGAAGGTGGTCGCAAGACCCATGCCGACAGCCGTTTCAAGTTTGCGCGAGACGCCCATGAAAGGACAGAGGCCCAAGAATTTTACGAGCACAAAGTTGTTCACCAAAACGGTGCTGACGAGGATGAGCGCGTATTCCGACATAAGGTAAGCATGATGGCAAATCAGCATTTGCCGCACATGGTTTAATCTCTTGAAAAACCTAGGGGTAGCTTACGTTTTGCCCTTCTTTGGCGCAAATATTAAGTACAGAAAATCGCCGCTTTTTGTGCGTGGATTGTTATTGATCAAAGACCTACCAGGTTAGGTGAGAAATATCTCTTCTTCCTCGAGGCGTTTTTTGCGTGTTAAGCGAGGTATCAACAAGCCAAGACCGAGTACACCTAAGGTGCCCAGGCTTGAAAGTGCTGCTACCTCAATCAGTTCACGTGTATTAGTTTTGGTAGGTAACGCTTGATCACTCGCGATTTTTGCCACTGACTGATTGATCGCGGCAATCTTTTCATCACGTTTCACTAGCTTAGATTCAAGGCTGACCAATGTGGCTTGAAGGTCGTTGATCGCATTCTGAAGGTGTTCACGCTCAATGGTCGCCTTAGCAAGCTCTTCTTGAGTGATCGTTAGATCATTGACGGGGTTAGTCGTTGACTGAGACAGCTCATCAACTTGAGGCGCAAGAATGCTCATTTGGTCTTCAGCGGGTTTTAGGATAGTGACAGGTTCCGATGTTTCAACGGTTTTGTTTGTACTCGGAGTTGTCGTAAAACTCAGTGTGCTGCCAGCCATGAGCATGTTGATGTCACCACGAACAAACGCCTTTTTATTCGTGTGATGAATATGCGACATCATCGATGGCACCGCTTCACGTGAATCGACATAGCGACTGGCGATGCGCCATAGGCTTTCACCCGGTGCGACTTGATGGCTAGTCATCTCACCTTTGTCCAAGTTGACAGAAGAAAGTGTTTTCTTGGCAGTATGCAATGGCTTAGGTGTTGATGTGCGAACAAGCTCAGGCTGAGCTAAAGGTTGCCTGATCGTCTTTTGTGTTTCTGTTTCGACTTTTGGCGCAATGGGCATAGGCCCTTGCACCAAGGGGGCGGTATTGATTGCTGGGGCTGAGTAACTGATCGGATCGATTAACAGACTAAAGGTTTTGATTTGACGACCATCAGAAGATTCAACAGCAATCGGTAACTGCATAAAAGGTTTGTTAAAAGCCTGTTTGCTTGTGATCACCAATTGATGAGCATCTTGGTAACTATGGATTAGGACCTGAATGTCTGAGAAATGGGTTTGGTAGTCGATACTGAGCAGCTCAAATTCTTCTTTGCTAGCAATCGAGGCTTCTGTCGTCCAAAGCTCTTCGGTGGTGGCGCGGAGAGGTACCGAGATATGGAGAGGTTGGCCGAGGTGCGACAGTACTTCAGCTTGTCCAAGCGACAAGGCATTTACCATGGAGGGTAGGCAGCTAAGTAAAAGAATTGTGCGTCGTAAAGACATACTGAGACAGGACCTTAGGACTCAGCCGAGCGATATGCGCGGCTTTCCGGCCTCAGTAACGGTTAGGATTTAAATTCCTTAAGTTATTTCACGCGCATACCCGGTTGGGCGCCATCATCTGGATTAAGAATGAATAAATCTTTACCTCCAGGTCCGGCTGCTAGGACCATGCCTTCAGATAGGCCAAAACGCATCTTGCGCGCTGCAAGGTTAGCTACCATCACGGTCAATTTGCCTTCCAAGTCCTCAGGTTGGTAAGCAGACTTAATGCCTGCGAAGACATTTCGAGTGCCATCACCAATATCTAAGGTGAGTTGAAGTAACTTATCTGCACCTTCGACATGCTCGGCTTTAATGATTCTTGCAATGCGCAGATCGACCTTGGCAAAGTCATCAAACTCGATAGTGTCAGCGATAGGGTCAATGGCCGAGTTGGCGGTGTTTTGTGCAGCACCTTTGCCAATCACTTTGGCTTCAGCGGCGAGGTCTTCTTTTGAGTCTTCGATCATTGCATCAATCTTTTCGCGCTCAACGCGGGTCATCAGTGGTTTGAATTTATTCACCGAGTGATCACAAAGCGGTTTAGCTTGGCTATTCCATGTCATAGGCTCAATGTTAAGAAAGGCCTCAGCATCGGCAGCCATGAGAGGTAGCACGGGTTTTAGGTAACCCATCAATACGCGGAAAAGATTAATACCAACAGAGCTTATGTCGTGTAGCTCTTGGTCTTTACCTTCTTCTTTAGCAATAACCCAAGGTGCCTTGTCATCGATGTACTGATTGGCTTTATCAGCAAGCGCCATGATTTCGCGAATCGCACGACCGTAGTCGCGGTTTTCGTAATGTGCAGCAATTTGATCGCCGGCATCGACAAAGCTTTGATAAAGCTCAGGCTCAGAGCAAGTCGCTGAGAGTTTGTTGTCGAAACGCTTCTTAATGAAGCCCGCATTACGGCTAGCAATGTTGACGACCTTGCCAACCAAGTCTGCATTGACTCGTTGCGCAAAGTCATCGAGGTTAAGGTCTAAGTCATCAATCTTAGAGCTCAACTTGGCTGCGAAGTAATAACGCAGATATTCCGGATTGAGGTGTTTTAGATAGGTGCGAGCTTTAACAAAGGTGCCGCGTGACTTTGACATTTTCGCGCCATCAACGGTGAGGAAGCCGTGCGCAAATACTGAGGTCGGCATACGGAAGCCCGCGCCTTGGAGCATTGCAGGCCAGAACAAGGCATGGAAGTAGATGATGTCTTTGCCGATGAAATGATAAAGCTCTGCATCTGAGTCGGCTTTCCAAAAGCTATCGAAATCAATGCCTTTTTTGTCACATAGATTGCGGAAGCTCGCCATGTACCCAATCGGCGCATCTAACCAAACATAGAAATACTTGTTTGGCGCATCCGGAATTTCAAAACCGAAGTAAGGTGCATCACGCGAGATGTCCCAGTCAGCAAGACCAGCTTCAAACCATTCATCGAGCTTGTTGGCCATCTCGGCTTGGACGTGACCAGCTTGGTGCCAGTCTTTCAATGTCTTTTCGAAATCAGCCAGCTTGAAGAACAGGTGCTCCGAATCTTTTTCAATCGGTGTTGCACCAGAGACAGCTGATACAGGATTTTTTAGTTCGGTTGGCGAGTAGGTTGCGCCACAGGCTTCACAGTTATCGCCATATTGATCGTCTGCACCACACTTTGGGCAGGTGCCCTTGATGAAGCGATCAGGCAAGAACATTTTCGCTTCAGGGTCATAGGCTTGTGAAATCGTGCGACGAGCAATGTGCCCTGCATCGCGATTGCGCTCGTAAATTAAGCTTGCGCAGGCTTTGTTTTCATCCGAATGCGTCGAGTGATAGTTGTCGAAATCAATGCCGAAACCGGCGAAATCTTCTGTGTGTTCTTTCCAGACTCTGGCAATCAAATCTTCGGGCTCAATACCCTCACCACGAGCACGCAGCATGATAGGAGTGCCGTGTGCATCATCCGCGCAAACGTAATAGCACTCATGTCCTTGCAGCTTTTGAAAGCGACTCCAGATGTCCGTCTGGATGTACTCCACCATGTGGCCAAGGTGAATGGAGCCATTGGCATAAGGCAGGGCGCTGGTGATCAAAATTTTGCGGCTAGGGCTGCTCATAGGTATTGATACGGTAATGAGTATGAAATTAGCCGCGCATTATTTCACAAACCATCAAAAAAGACGGCTGCAGACAGTAAAAACCTGATCAGTGATGCGGTAGGAGGGGCTTGAAAAGCCGCACAGCGCCATTACATTAGCCAAGCACACAAAATCCGAGTATTTCGGTAAGGCTTTATCGTGAGCGATAAGCTACTATTGCGCATCAAAATTTTTCGACCCGCCTTGGCGTGTCTTATCTGGAGTTCCCTAACATGGCTGAGATTACCAAAGAGAGCGTTGAAGCGGCGCTTAAAGGTTTTATCGAACCACATTTAGATACTGACTTGGTATCTGCAAATTGCATCAAAAATATCGCGATCGATGGCGACAAAATCACCGTCGATGTGCAACTTGGTTTCCCAGCTAAGGGTATCGAGCAAGAAACCGTTGCTGCAGTGAAGGCAGCCGTTGAGGGTGTTGATGGTGTTTCTAGCTGTGCAGTTAACTTCTCATGGAAGGTTGCTGCGCATTCAGTTCAAAAAGCACTTAAGCCAATTGATAACGTTAAGAACATCATCGCGGTAGCGTCTGGTAAAGGCGGTGTAGGAAAATCAACTACCTCTGTAAACCTAGCCTTGGCGCTTGCAGCTGAAGGTGCCACTGTGGGTATTCTCGATGCGGATATCTACGGTCCTTCTCAGCCACGAATGTTAGGTATTTCGGGTAAGCCGGAATCTAAAGATGGCAAAACCCTTGAGCCAATGGTGAGCTACAACATTCAATCAATGTCGATCGGTTATTTGATTGACGAAGAAACACCAATGATCTGGCGTGGCCCAATGGTGACTCAGGCCTTGGAGCAGTTGTTGAATGATACCCAATGGTCTGACCTTGACTATATGATCATCGACCTACCACCAGGCACTGGTGACACTCAGTTGACCTTGGCGCAGAAAGTACCTGTTGCTGGTGCAATTATTGTCACCACGCCACAGGACATCGCATTATTAGACGCGCGCAAAGGCTTCAAGATGTTCGAAAAAGTTGAAGTGCCAATCTTGGGTGTTGTTGAGAATATGTCGATCCACATTTGTTCAGAGTGTGGTCATGAGGAACATATCTTTGGTGATGGCGGCGGTAAGCGCATGGCGGAAGACTATGGTGTTCAGTGTCTGGGTTCTTTGCCACTCGAGCTTCGTATACGCGAAGAAGCTGACTCAGGTAAGCCAACTGTTGTCGCTGACCCTGAAGCACGTGCTTCTCAAATTTACCGTGAGATCGCACGTAAGGCGGCAGCAAAGTTGTCTCGCCAAGCGAAGAACTATTCATCAAAGTTCCCGAATATTGTTATTCAGAACAATTGATTGCTTCGACAATAAAAAAAGCCCGCTTAGGCGGGCTTTTTTGTGTCTGCTTATAAACTATCCCAAGATTGCTTAGGTCGACGTGATCGTAGGTTAGGCAAGATTAATCCTAGGATAATGCCGCCAAGCAAAACGCTAGCACCAATCAAAAACCAGTCTTGAGTGTCATTATTTTCAAGTTCTAAGATTTCTTGTTTCGCTTCGGCTAGATCACGATTGAGCTCAGCAACTTGTTCACGCAAGCTGTTTCTTTCTTCAGCAACGCTCACTGCATCAGATGAAATGCGCTTAAAGGCTGCCAGCTCTTGTTCAGCAGAGCGCGCACGTGCTTCAGCAGCCTTAAATGACTTTTCAAATCCAGTTGCTTTTTGAGTGGCGGCAGCTAGCTTGCTTTTTAACTCATCAGGCTCGCCTTTAAGTAAAGCCATTTCTTTTTCAAGATCGGCTAAGCGATCTCGCGCGGTTGGCTCATCCAATAATTGACGAGTAAGTACAAAGCCCTCTTTACCGTTATTAAAGCGAATTTTGCTGTAACCGGTTTCGCGGTTTTGTGAGATGACTTCAACTTTTGTGCCGGTACGTAACATGCGCAAAATACGGTAATCGGCTGCTTCGCCACTGCGAACAGCAACGGTAAATTTATCGGTGACGTAAGCGTCTTGCGCAAAGCTGCTGAAGCTCGCAATGAGCAAAGCGGCGACTAAGTATTTCTTCATGGTGTTAACGATCCTCTACTAGCGATCAAAACATTGGATATTGATGCAACGCAGTGTAGCGGAGTTTTTAGATTTTTATCTAAGGAGAAACTCTAAGAGTGCTTTTTGAGCATGTAGACGATTCTCTGCCTCATCCCAAACAACACTATCTGGCGCATCTAAAACATCTGCATCGACTTCCATGCCGCGATAGGCAGGTAAGCAGTGCATGAAAAGAGCGTCTTTGTCAGCTTCTTGCATCATCGCTTTAGATACTTTGAAGCTACCAAAGATTTTTTCACGCGCACGCTTTTCTTCTTCTTGACCCATACTCACCCAGGTGTCGGTAACCACAAGGTGTGAGCCACTTGCAGCTTCCATTGGATCACGCAACAAGGTCACGCGATCTTTAGCTGCATCCACGATTGCCTCATCGGGCTCATAACCGGCAGGACAGGCAATGCGAAGATTGAAATCAAATTGGCGCGCTGCATTGATATACGAGTGACACATATTGTTGCCATCACCGACCCAGGTGACAGTTTTCCCTTTGATCGAACCCCGATGTTCGGTAAAGGTTTGCATATCAGCTAAAAGTTGGCAGGGGTGTAACAGGTCAGTAAGACCGTTAATCACAGGTACGCGTGAATGCTTGGCAAAGGTTTCGACCATCTCATGTTCGAATGTGCGAATCATCACGCAGTCGACCATGCTTGAAATAACACGTGCGCTGTCTTCGACTGGTTCTCCACGCCCTAGCTGCGTATCGCTAGGTGATAAGAACAACGCAGAGCCGCCAAGCTGAGACATGCCTGCTTCAAATGAAACACGAGTGCGTGTTGATGACTTTTCAAAAATCATGGCAAGAACGCGACCTTGTAAAGTCGCGTGAGTTTCGCCTGCATGTTGAAGTTTTTTTAATTCACTCGCACGAGCAATCACTGCCTGAAGTTCAGCAGAGGAAAGATCGAGTAATGAAAGGAAATGTCTTGGTGTTTTCATAACAAAAGAGCGCGAAGCTTATTGAGCTAAATAGCGCTTAATCAGTTGTGAAAGTTTTTCAACGAGCTCTGTCGCTTGATCATCGGTCATGATCAACGGCGGCAATAAACGAATGACTTTGCCTGCAGTGACATTGATCAAAAGTTTTTCTTCAAGAGCCAACTTCACGAGCTCAGGGCAGTCGTGATCCAACTCAATGCCGACCATCAGGCCTTTACCACGAATTTCCTTAATGCCAGCGGTGTCCGCTAAAGCTGCTTTGAAGCCTTCAAGGAGTTGTGTGCCCAATAGAGCGGCGCGCTCGATAAGATTATCTTTCTCGATAGTTTCACAAACAGCCAAAGCTGCTGCAGAGGCTAATGGATTGCCGCCAAATGTTGTGCCGTGGTTACCCGGCGCAAAAAGCTCTGCCGCTTGGCCATGTGCTAAGCAGGCGCCAATGGGCACGCCATTGCCTAAGGCTTTGGCCAGGCTCATAACATCCGGTGTGATACCTGCATGTTGATGCGCAAACATCTTACCGGTGCGCCCCATGCCACACTGAACTTCATCAAGCATCAGTAACCATTCTTGTTCGTCACAAATCTCACGTAATTGTTGCAGATAGCTATCGTCTGGCACATGAATGCCGCCTTCGCCTTGGATGGGCTCAACCAAGATGGCAACAATGCTTTTGTTGTCAGTCAGGCGCTGAATCGATTCAATATCGTTGTGTGGAACACGCACAAAACCTTGCACGAGCGGCTCAAAGCCAGCATGCACTTTGCGGTTCCCTGTAGCGCTGAGCGTTGCCATGGTGCGCCCATGGAAGCTTGACTCCATCACGATGATGGTTGGATTTTCGAGATTGCGACGATTGCCATAGAGGCGCGCTAACTTAATGGAAGCTTCATTTGCTTCTGCGCCTGAGTTAGCAAAGAAAACGCGATCCATATTAGACAGGCGAGTCAATGTATCGCCAAGCTGCTGTTGTTTAGCGATGCCATAAAGATTAGAGGTATGGATCACTTGAGATGATTGATCACAAATCGCTTTTGTTACTGCAGGGTGTGAATGACCAAGGCCACACACGGCAATGCCGGTGAGTGCGTCAAAATAAGCGTCCCCATTTTCGTCATACAGCCAAACCCCTTCACCATGCGTGAATGTCACCGGAAGGCGAGCATAGGTATTCATCAGCGTGTTAGACATGTCAGCATTTCCCTGAGGTCTAAAAACAGAAAAGGCGGTTCCGAGGCATCAGAACCACCCGTTGTTTTGCGATTTCTTTACAGCAAAGGCGGAAAATTACAGAAACTTGCTTAGCTTGGCAAGTGGTTAAAACGCAGAATTTTGGACATAAAAAAGGCCCGCTGGCGAACCTAGCAGGCCTTTTTGACTGGCAATCAGCTTAGAAAGGCAACATGCCGCCATGACCATGGCCAACCATGCTTGCAAGCATTGGGATCGACAAAATGGTGTTGATGCGTGAAGCATAAAGCGCAACCACTTTCGCTTTAGCGATCTCTTCTGGAGATGCAGGTGTGCTAGCAAGACCCAGGATTTTCTTCTGGTTAGGCCAAATGAAGACCCAAACGTTAAATGCCATGATGGTACCTAACCATGCGCCAATACCGATTACCTGCATGTTGCCACTCAAAGTAAAGGCATCAACGATGGCTTTAGCGTGACCGCCGTCACCGAGGTAACCCAAAGCGCCAACGCCTGTTACCCAAGTCGCTACTGCTGCCCAACGGAAATAAAGCAATGCGCGAGGAGCAACATACTTATTGATGGCCGCAGGTCCTGGGGTTTCGTCTTTCAGTGCTGCGCCTACGGCAGGAACCTGTACAAAGTTGAAGTAGTACAACAAACCAATCCAGGTGATGCCAACGATCACGTGTAACCAAACGGTAGTGCTCCAAGCATTACCTGTTGCGCCAGTCGCGAGGGTAATAAGGACTGCAAGGATGACGCCAACAACGGCTGACTTCCAAGGTGACAATAATGGATTCATGGGTTCTCTCCGAGTATTCCAATGTTTTTATAGTGAGCAGGAGTGTAGAGATAAAGGTTGACCTTATCAAT
>Ga0181599_1000520_pt1 | contig 40325 bp, 18 predicted proteins | sample 041ome_3_FD_148658 | JGI IMG/M metagenome (GOLD analysis project Ga0181599, IMG submission 148658) | Coastal salt marsh microbial communities from the Groves Creek Marsh, Skidaway Island, Georgia - 041405US metaG (spades assembly) | ecosystem: Environmental > Aquatic > Marine > Intertidal zone >...
TCTGCAATCGCTTTGTCGTGTACTGCGCGTTCTACCCAATCGTCATAGTCTTCGTCGCCACCGTCCCAGTACCACTCCTGCGTGGCGTCATCAAATTTCCATCGAGGGTCATACTCGTAATCCTCGTACTAAACGTGAATGACGAGTACTCGTCGTAACGACGACTACTAAAACTAACTTAACGGCACTAAAGAGCGACTTCATTGCATATCTGGATCTGGCAACGCTATCGCTAGATTTTCAAGCACCTGATGGCGCAGCGAAGGGTGTTCAACGAGAATCAAGTGCAAGCAGCCAACGCCATGGTTGCTTCCAACGCCACCGGTGGAACCGCGGTTCCCACCACCGACTTCTGCGATATAGAAGGCCGGTGCAGGCACTTCTTGGGCGCTGAGACCTAAAGCAGCGATTCGCTCAGCGATAGTATTCATCGTCCCTTCAAACATCGCGGTCCAGTCGCGAACAATATGCGTGTTGAAAGGATTCACAACGCGCGGCCGAATGATGTGGGCTAGCGTAATTGACGCCACGAAATCCATGGACTCGCCTAGACAATACCGCACCCAATCCGATCCAGTCAAAAACAATTCGGCCAAAGACTGGATGATTTTAATCGTGAGATACATAAATAATAAAACCTGGATTGACCGAAAGATGCCCTCCTTTGCGTACACAGTCGTCTGTTCGATTGCGACCTGAGCGTGGGACACGATGAGTGACTGAAGTCTCAGGGCCTTGAGATTTGACGAGCAGTTTGAAAGAATAAACGCACAAACACCTGGATACCATAAATACAACGTGATAAGTATGATGGACGACTTCTCCAATCTCGTCAAGATGTTCACGGTGAACAAGCCGATGAAAAACTGCAAGTCAATAAACAAATCAAACCTTTCCAGTTGACGGCGGGTTATGAGCCAGCCACGCGAAATGAGGGTCAACAACAAGAAAATTGTCGCCTGATTGAGCGCAAGAATTACAATGTAACTCAAGGATGTGATGTACTTGCCATTTGGAGCATTGAACTGTGCTTCTACGAGCGGGATGCCATTCGAAGTCTTTGACGCCTGCATCCAAAATGCATAAGCCGTGCAAAGCCATGCTATACGTACGACGATCGCCACTACAACTAACGCATGTATCCAAGTCAAGTCGTTGCGTCTACGCCAATAAAACCACGCCGCGGCTGCAAAAATACAAACCCACATGAGAATGAAACACAAATACATCATTTTTACCGGAATGTACTCCGTGCCCAAGTGTTCACCACCAGGATTCATAAACACACTGGTAGCTCTGAATGTTTCCGTAGCGTTTTGTTCACAAAGCACAACCACCGTGCGTGAGTACGTGTCCTGAGTGAATTCAAAACGGTGCTCTCCTAGGCTGAGCGGCTCGACGAAACAGTTTGCCTTTGAGGCATTTTCTGAAGCAAACCAGTCGATGCAATACGATCCTAATCCGTCAACGTTGGAAGACATAATATCTAGCCTCTTTTCCGCACATGACGCTACGTACGCTTTCACGTTCGCCGCCGCACCGCTCCACTCTTCGACCGTCACTGTCAACGAGCCCCCACTCTCGAAACCAAAATCTGATATGAGCGCCGACGCGCTCGACGCCGCGATTAAACTCTGATCATTGCGAATAATTAAACCATGAATGCCGACTACTTGCGCAAGAGCTGTCAAGACTATCGCTACTAAATAAGCTCCCCTTTTCCCGCGTGAAGTCGACGAGCCGCCAATTCCACGACGCATGTCCTGGCGCTCGTACGGACGACAGCGGAGGCAGACGACGTTGCAGACTTGAGCCTGTTGCACTTGTCCACGCACGTTCGCCGCGGATCTCTATCGATGAAAGTTTGACTCGTTCAACTTGAACGAACGAACGAGGAGTCGTCTTATGGGGTGGGTGCAGAGCGAGACAACGCGTCCACCTGTGCACAAAGGCGACACTTGTTGTTACAAAATATTGACACCTTCAGCGGCGAAGGTGCGATGTTTGATTTCGCTAATAGTTGGCACAACGTTTTCAAATGTCCTAAGCGCCTACAACGGCGCGGTCAGGGGTATCGTCGGCTCGCGAAGAACGGAATTAACGTTTTGACTTCGCGCGCGTCACGCACAGTTCTTCTCCCTGGAAAACCATTCAAAAACTTCTATTCATACAGGAAGCGCATCATGGAAATGAACAACATTTGCGTCGTCATTTCAATCACGCGCGCACCTTATCGTCAACCTCCTCCACCTGGTCGCTGTCGTTGCGTTGGTCTGTATCCGCGTCCTGTCGACGACGACGACGCGCCCATGAGCGGGTTGTAATCGTTCCTCCTTAGCGTAGGATCACTTCCTAATACACGACCCTTCCCTTTCGGTAGAACGCCTAAACGAGCTGCCTTTGCATCAATTTCCGCGAGCTTCTTCGCCTGCGCCTCGTCGCTGCTCAACGCAGCCTTCTTTGCCGCGCCGTTTTTCGCGTATTCTGAGCGCATGACTTCTTCAACCTTGTCCAGAGCTTTGCGTCTCGCCGACGCGTACGCGCGAAGTTTGTCCGTATCACTTGCATCTCTTTCCATTTCACGCGCGCGTAAATACGCAAAAACATACGGCGCAACGATGGACACGACGATGACGACGGCAGTGAGGAACCACCCATTTTCTTCAACAACCTGCCAAGCTCGACGTAGTAACAGCTTTGCACCGGGGCGCACGCCCGGGGCGTGCGCGTCACCGTACATGATGTGTGCCGTTTGTGTTTCTTCTTTTCTCGCGCGTGGTTAGGCGACGTTCACGCGCACCGCGCGCACCGTCGGTCACTCGCGCGCGTGCGAATGACGCGAGCAGGTGGGCAACACTACAAGGCAGTGTGGAGCCGCCAGCCACATTACCCAACGCCCATCGCCGAAGAAAACTATGAGGAATGACGCGCGCTTGAAGTTGCCGATATGAGCGCGCCGCTAGAAGTACGCATCGACCACGACCAGGTCACCGCGCTGCGGTCGCACATTCTCTCCTTTTACACCGCAACGAGTGGCGACGTTCGCGAGAGCTCGGAGCGATGGCTCACGACGTTTACGCGCACGCGAGATTCTTGGCACGCGGCGCTATCGATCTTAGAGCTTGAAGATGCGAGCGAAGCAGAAAGTGTATTTTGTGCGCGCACAATACACGTGCTGTTACGACGTTGCGTGGCAAAGGAGGCGCGCACGCAGGCTTCACACGCTGTTTTTTCAGACGACGAATGGCACACTCTACGCGAAAGAATTTTTTCCTTGACACGGGTTTACTCAATAAAGGCGATAAGAACAAAGTCACAGCATGCGAGAACGACACTTACTCAATTAGCTTTGGCTACGTCGGCTTTGGCGTGTAAGATGCCCTCTTGGGAGCCGATGGACATCGTTTCGACGTTGCTTATTACTTTTGGGGGCCAGAACGACCAGTCGGCTCCAGCAGACAGCAAGCTCTTGTGTTTGTGCGCGCTTTTGGCTCTGTTGGCCCAAGAAGCAAATTGTCGGGATTTATCGATTCATCCTGCGCGTAGAGAGTGTGTTCTAGATGGATTGAAAGCCGCATCGAGTGATGTGATGACAGTACTCGAACAGCTTGCGCAGTCATGCCAGAACGACGCATCCTTGATATCGTACATTCTTGAGGCACTAGCATCGTGGGCTGAATTTTCGGATATAACTCAGGCTTTTCCGAGTGTAATCGTCGACGGTGCAGTACAAATTGTTTGCAGCAGCGAGGGGGATGGGCAGCATAGCAGCATATTGAAACAACGCGCGGCAAACGCGGCCCGAACGTCGTTGTCTCAGTGCATCTGGTACCGTTCAGAAAAACTTCGTGGACTTCTCGCGCAGCATATGGCGACTTTACGAAAACATGTGATGATGCACAACAAGTCTAGCGAGACGCGCGACTTAATTACTGAAATTTTATCAGCATTAGCGATGGAAGCGTGTCGAGAAAAGGAAATTGACAATCGCGAAGTCAATCCATATGCGACGGGTCTTCAGGCAGCGGGTGATCGGGTGTATGTGAAATATAGTAAATTCAAGGATCTTCAGCGTCAACAAAGAAAGGCTGAAAAGAAGTCGGCAAAAGCAAGGGCGATTGCCATCGAGGTTGATGAAGAAGTTTTGATTTGCGCTTTGGACTCGCTGAATGACGCGCTCGCTGCCGGTGTCGCTATGGGCTCGGCGCTCGAGCCTTGGAGCAAATTGGTCGATGTTTATCCTGCGATATCTTCAAACTCATTGCTGTCATCTTTGACAACAGTAGCTTCGCGTTGTATCAGTGCATCTGTGGTGCACGCAAGTGTGTTGAATTTGGATGCGCTCGACGATCAGTACAAAGAGGAGATTGGTGACTGCTTACGTGATGTCATTACCATTGTACCGATTGACCACGTGCTTCATGATTTTACAGAAGGCTTAAAAGCTGAAATACAAATGTCGAGCAAGCTCCAAGACGGCTGGAAAATCGTGCGCGCGCGCTTAGTCATTCTGCTCGCCTTGGCAAAGTCGTTCAAAAATGATGATGCTGGTGCACACCGTCCGCTGTTTATTTCACTCGTGGACGTATTGTGCATCCTCTTCAGTGCGGGCGAAGACGTTGGTGTTCCGCATAGTATTCTAGAATCAACGGCTTGGGTTTTAGCTGGATTAGCGAGTTCATTTGCTTGTTTAAGCGATGCGCAAATTGCACGAGTTGCGAACGTGTTGATAGAGCGTTTACGACATTATGAAGCGCTCATTGCACGAGGGGCGTGTGTAGCAATGATGAAATTATGCGAGCACGCGGCGGATCGATTAGCATCGACTGACGTGCCCGCGCGTCTTGCCGCCATTCACGCCACGGGTGGCCCGACGGCATCGTACAATTTAAGACTTGGACAAGAGCATGAGTCAACAATCATGCTACGAAGTTTGACATTTTTCGTCTTCAAGACTGATCGTGCGGAGAACGTCGTCGTCGAACATGCATGCGTCATGTTGGCGGACCCTGTCATTTCGACCATGCGTTCGTGCGTGCGCATGGCACCTCATGAAAGTGATTACGTGCGTTCTTTAGTGGATTTGGACATCGTGTTGCAGGCAATGCAGAAGGCATACGCGCACATAAACACTGAAAGTAGTTTGCTCGGCGCGCTCGCGTTGAATGCGGCGCATGCCGTCAACGCAGCCTCGTCGAAGATATTATTTCCTGAAAATGTTGAAGAACGCTTTAAAGTAGGTTGGGTGATGAAAGCTCTCGTTGATTTGGTGCGCTACGTTGGAAACGACTTGCTCAAGGTCATTGTGACAACATGCATTGATGCATACGCTCTAGCGCCAGAGCTAGGACAGTGCTATGTTGAAACAATGACCATAATCCTCGCGACATATGGTGATTGCGCGCTGTGCGGCTTTGAGGAATCCCACGGAATACAGACTGTCGGGCAAGTGTTTTCAAATTTTGTTGCGGAAACCCTGCCGAAGTGCATGGATGATCCTGACCTTTGGCCAGCGATGTTTACGCTCACTCGAGCAACCTTGCGATGTGGATGCGCGGCGTTGACGCAGCATGCGCGATTAGTCATCGAAATAAGTAAGCAATCGCTGAGGGGGGTATCCAACGACGCGGCGGCGGCATCGCTGTTATTGGCTATAGATTTACTGTGCGCACCGACGCTCCTGGTGTCGTTGCCGACGAACAACGCCAGCGCCGTAGCGATGCACGCCGGACTCGGTCGCCTTGCCGCAGAAATTTCTGGGCAGTCATCCAAGCGTCGCACAGATTGTTCGTGGAATGCAGGTTGCGCGCAGTCTGCGCCACTCGCGGCGGAAATCAACGACGAACTCGTGCGCTGCGAATCAAACATCGCCATGTTGAGACTTTTGCTTGAATGCGCAAATGGTGTGATGGCGCCATCTATGATTTCGGACATTGCTGCGTGTTTGCACTACGTTTGGAGCATTTATGGCGATGTGTACTTTGTCCATGTACTCACTCGCGCTCTCGGTGATGATAGCGATGGCTTTCCAAAGCCCAAAACCACGAGTGAAGATAAGCGTTTGTGGATTGAAACGCTATGCAGCGAAGATGCACGCAAAGACGCGCGGCTTTTCAAACGAAGCCTCAAGGCGTTCTTAGGAGGTAAAAAAGTAGGAATGAATTAGTATACACTACGAGTGTACTCGTTCGCATGGTGGGTTGTCGCATGTCATCGCCCGTAGCGCATCGCTTGATGCATGGTAGTGATTAGGACTTTATGAAATTAGGAAAACAAGAGTAAGACGTCATCACATCAATCATATTATCATCACTATTCTATCACGCTCAAGTCGTGCCAAATTTATTAGAGACGTATTCCATGGCGCGCTGTTTGACGTGTTTGATTTTGTCTTCTTCGCCTTCAGAGCGTTCAAAGTCTAAGTAGCGTTTAAAGAGAAATTTCATACTCTTCGCGTTGAGATCCAAGTGTGTCGCGCGTTCGAACAACGCCCGAATACGTTGAATGTCGCCTTGTTTGATTTCTTGGTCAATATACACAGACCATATGTCGGTACGACGCGGATAGTTTCGTAATATACCTTCAAACATTGTTCGTCCGCGTTCTGGGTTGCCTTCTTTCATCTCAATAAGTGCGGTGCGCATCAAAACTTTGATGTGCTTGTGCTTGGGTAACGCTTGCGTCGCACGATCCAAAAGCTTTCTCGCCCATTCAGAATCACCTTTTAAAATAGTACTTCTGATGTACGCCAACCAGACTTTTGCACTATGAGAAAACTTCTTGACAGCCTTTTTTAAAGCTTGCTCGAGCAGGTCATTTTGCCCGTTCCTCTCATACATTGAAATTAGAGTGAGGTGCATGTGCTTTGCGTCTGCAATTTGCACTGCCCGAGTGAAGAGCTTCTTGACGGCTTCTTCAGGCGTGGGCATGCCGTACATGTTTTCCAAGTTCAAGTACGCCGCCCAAACATTCATGCGTTCAGAGTCTTCTGCCGCTGGAATGGCTACGAGAGCGCGCTCGGCAACTTCTCGCGCTTCTTCATACGCGCCGCAACTGACATGAAACGCCATATACCTCACCCAAAGGAATGACGACCTGGGAGACGCGATGAGAAGCTTTTCAAACTCCATCGCAGATTCTGGAACATGGTCTTCGTCTTTCAACGCTTGTTCTTTGGCAAGAATTTCCATTTCGCGCGCCTCCTTCAATCGTTTTTTCTCGCGCTTGGACAACTTTTGATCCCCGTCTGATTTTTGCGCATCATCAGCGTCTTTTGAATCATCATTGTTCTTCTCTGCATCCCAGTCAAAATCCAAGTCTTCTCCGATGGATTTGTCTTCAGATTGTGAATCATCGTCCATCGCATCCGAACCATCGCTATCGCTAGCTTCGGATTGCTCCGAGTCATCTCCACCATCGTCGTCGCTGTCACTGTCTTCGCGTTCAATGCGTTGGTCATCGCCATCTTCGCCATCTTCGCTGACACTGTCATCCTCCTCGTCATCATCCTCGTCATCATCCTCGTCATCTTTGTCATCCTCGTCATCATCCTCGTCATCCTCGTCCATCTCGCTGTCGCTTGAATCGTCGACGTCCATCAAGGGATCTGCTTGCTGCATATCTTCGTCGTCGCCACTCGTATTCGCATCTCCATCGTTGTCGATGTCGTTCTCATCGTCGTCTTTGAACAACGACGGTTTAATGCCAAGAGAGATGCGGTTTGTTTTGGTGTCAATCTCCAAAACTTTAGTTCGCACTCTCTCACCTTGGCGTACGTGTGCCGACAAATCATCTGGGATGCGCGCATCGGCAAACATGGAGATGTGACAAAGCCCAGACAAGCCACCAGTGCCATCAAGAGTAACAAAAACACCATACGGCTGAACGCGGCGAACGGTGCCCATAATGACGGACCCAACTTCAACAGCGGAAACATCCGTGTTCCCTTGATTCGCTTCACGCTCGCGGAAAGATATTTCGACACGTCCCTTAGCGGCATCAGCGCCAACAATGCGGCCACTCACAAGCTTGCCAGGTGGGAAAGATATCGCCGGATCTGCAACAAATTCATCCGCAAGATTCGACAATTTACACATAGCGTCAATATTGCGAGAAAGAGTTATGAAGCATCCTTTCTTTGACGTAGCCTTGACGTAGCCTCTAACAGATTGACCGGGTACCAAACTCGCAATGTCGTGAACTTCTGAATCCGTCACCTTACCAGATTTGGTACTCAGTTGAGAATCACGCATAGATAAATCAATTTCACCACCAGGTGAGACGTTGATGACCCGCACTTGCACTACTTGACCAGTACGGTAACCAGCGCACGGGTTACTTTCATACTTGTCGGCAATATCGGTTATGTGCACGCGCCCACTTGAATGCGAGCCAAGTTGCACCATGAGGCCCACATTGTCAATGATGCGAGTAACAATACCCTGAAGTTTCGCCCCGGCGCATACACGTGAAGACTGAGCTGCACTTTCACCGCGAAGCGTCAAATCAACTTTTTTCTTATTCGCCTTGACGCTCGTAATGACAGCTGAAACGCGCTCGCCAACGGTAAATCGGGAAGATAACAACTTCTTGAGCTCTGCAGGGCTATCGGAAGTTTCAATCGCCGGAATAAATGTTGTTATTCCCGGAGCAATCGTCACTTTCAACCCTTCGTTCGTGACAGTTGTAATATATGCGTCAATCGAGTCACCGTCAGCTGCGGCGTCCAATGAGTAGGCGCTCTCGCGTCGCATTGAAAGGTCTAATAATCCACCGCGATCACCCGCGAGCCCAAGAACGGTCGCTTCAATTGTTGAACCGACTTTAATAGATTCAAGAGGCTTGTCATCTTCAGCACTGAACTCGCTGATGTAGATGCGCCCACGAGCATTATTTGGTAACGCGACCAATGCTTGAAGCGCTTGGATTTCAGAGACGACGCCTTTCACGACCGTGCCAGCAGCAATCCGCCCACCCGATGAGCTTGACGCAAGCGGTACAGTAAGGAGCAAGCGCTCTCCTTCATCTTTAGGAAGCTGAACCACAACAGCTTTCACCCGCTGCATGGGCGCAAATCGCTGCGATGGATCTTCATAGCGCATGTTGAAATGATGCACCGGCGCAAATCCAACTAAACCACCGTGATCTGGTAGGGTCAAAGCCGCATACTCAGCTTTAACGAGTTCAACATCTGCCGCGACTTCATCGCCAATCTTAAGTTTCTTCAAATACTTGCTCGCAGCCGTCTTGTTGCGCTTAAACGCATCCAATCCCTCGCGCAAGCCAATGTCAACAACGCCCTCTCGTCTACTGATATCTAGAATGTAGCCCTTGACGTCGTCGCCAGATTTCAACTTTGCGTCATCTGATACTTGATGGGGAGTAACTAAACCGACGACATTTGAATCAATAGGCACGTCAACGAGAACACCGTAATCTTTTGTCTCATTCACCGTGCCATCCATCCAAGTTCCGGGCTTGAGCAACTTTGCTGTGTCCGGAGATATACCGACTTCCTCTGCATCCACATCTCTTTCATCAAGTACTCGAAGATCTTCAAAGAATGCACGAACTAAAGGACCATCGCTCAAAGGCGAAGACGTGGCATTCATTTTGAGTGAAAGTGATAGACGCGGAGGCGATGACGTCGAGTCAACGGAAAGCACAAGCGCGTTTACAGTTTGACCAACCGTGTAAATCTCAGACGGATCCGCGGCGACGCCGTCAGTCAGTTGGGACGGTGGTGCAAGTCCAGTTAGTTTGCCGAGAAACCTCACAAAAACGCCCGAAGACGTCGCTGACGCAACGTAACCTGGGTAGACTGAACCCGGCACAGCATCGCTCGCCAGTGCCGGAAGCTTTGAGTCGCGAACGCTTTCAACGAGAGAAATCTTGCGTGACATGACTGCCCGAGTAGGTTTTCCTTCAAGAACAACTAATGGGCCAATTTCATCTCCAGGATTCAAAGTAGAGCTCAATCCTTGTGCAGTCAAGGGATGATCAGACAAATGCGCGGCGGCAACGATACCTGGCACGTTGCCCTTTTCCGTCGAAAACACGACCTCGACGTTACCTGTGTGAGGATTAACGTGAGTGACGACAGCCGTATCGACAATCAATCCGGGTTGTAAATCAATAGCCGATGCGTTGACAATCATCGTTGATGACCGAGCTTGGACGTCGCCTCCACTTGCGGAGAGCGACAGTCGGAGTCGTCCTGACGAATCAGCAGAAACAATAGAAACTCGAACGACTTGACCAACGCCAAAAGCATCGGAAGGCTTTTGATCACCAATCAATCCTAATTCATTTATACTAGCCAACCCTTTCAAATCGCCATACAGCGAGACAAACACCCCGTATTCGTTTACACCAGTTACTACACCATGCGTAACTGCCCCGGTGAGCGCCTCTTCAAGAGACGCAATGACTGGGAGCTCAGATTTGATCAATGTCCGCTTATGCGAAACTGTTACTCTTCGACTGTTTCTATCAACATTCAACACTCTGAATTTCAGCTTCGCTCCAGGGCTCACCTTTGACGATGTAGTTCTACCAACAATATCGGAAACATGCAGCGGTGGGCAAAGAGCCTTGATGCCTTCAGCCAATTTTATGATTGCTCCATAGTGTTCAACCGCTAAGACTTCACCATTCACGAGCATGCCTGGAGTGAGTTCATCCAGAGAAAAGAAGGGCTGCGCCATGACTGAAGATTTCAAACTGACACTCACCAAACCATCAAGCAACCGATGACCGATGACGCGCACGTTTACGCTACGCCCAACTTTGAACTTTTTCTCAACTTTTTCTATGCGCTCATCAGATAGCTGCGAAACGTGCGCATAACCGGCAACTGCATGTTTATTGTCAAGGATGCTCAATGCCACACCCTGACCAGAATCTATGCGCTCGACTTTAGCCGTCGAAAACACCTGGCCCAGCTTTGGAAGCTCGATTGGCTTGTAGTCAAGCAAATGAGGCAAAAGCGTCAAGCAAATACGCTTTGAAGCGGTGTCGACGAACAAAATTCGTGCACGCATGCGTTCTCCTGTTTTAAATACCGTCGCTACGCCCTTCGCCGTCGCAGCCGCACCAGTATGAAAGCAATCGACCGTACCAGAAAAGTATGTCATGAATGAGACATTGATACCGTCTTCTAAAACTTGCTTCACACGCGAGTTGACGAGCATACCCGGGAGCAGCGTCGAAACTGATGTCGCTGATGTCTCATGTGCCACTGCACTCGTTGCGCGTTTACGATCGCTCGTTACGGTAAAGTATCCTTTATTGCCGGATGGAACGCCAGTGATGACGACGTCAATAATTTTCCCTTTGTACACCGTCAAATCACTTGAAACGTTTTTCTTCGGTAAAAATCCACTCGTATCGGCAACTCCGAATCCTAAGATATAACCATGATCTTCGACACTTTGCACTACGGCGGGAGTCACTGATCCTTCAACGAGGCACTCCTTTGACACTCCCTCGCACACCGCTGACAGTTTCAGCGTAAGTTCGATGCGTTTTCCGCCAGTTTTACCTTTATCCAAGCTAATAACCGCACATCGCACGACTTGGCCAGTCTCAAATAACTCATCCAAGTTCAATGTGTCGTTAGCTCCATCATCATCATCGCTGTACTCGTCCGAGTCTGACTCTGAGCTCGAGCCGTCGCTCGCGCGCGCCGCTTTCCCTGACGCCTTTGTGAAGACATCTGAAACCTCTGAGCGCGCCACCGTCCCTCGCAAGCCATTCGGCAGACTCACCACTAATCCTTTTGGAGTAATTTCACTCACCACACCTAACATCTTCGCCCCATTCCGCAGATTTTTAAACTTGAGTGTCTCCACGTACTTGGCCCCGCTCTTGCCGCTCCCCGAGGCAGACTTCCCCGCGCGCGCGAGCGACGCAAACAGATCGTCTCCGTCATCGTTTGACTTTATCGAACGTTTCTTATGCCGGTCACGTGAGCCGCCTTCTCTACCGCGTCCATCGTCGTCGTCGTCGTCGTCTCGGTCGCGTCGTCCACCTCTCGGGAACGCACCGTCATCGCCGCCGCCGCCTCGTGGAAATGCGCCTTGCTCATCGTCGCCATCGCTATCGTTGGCGCGGTTTGCCTCGCGTTCTCGCGCGCGTTTAGCCATGATAGAAATAGAACGCGCGTTTTAACTATGCACGCCTGTTCGTCGTCGCGCGACGCCACCCTATCGCCACGCGCCGTGCGCAGTGTCGCGCGCCACGACGTCGTGCGCGCGTGCTCGAGGCGTGTGAAATGCCAAATGTCCGAACGTGCCACGCCATGGTGCCTTGGTGCGCGCTCGCGTGCGCGCTCGCGTGCATTTCCCGACACGTTCCGTCGCCATGGAGCGATGGAACGATGAATTAGACGATGCCAGAGAGTTAACCGCAGAGGGTGAACTCAAAGTGCGCACGAGAGACGACGCACGAGGGCAACGAGGACGTGGACGTGGAAAGACGAGGACGAATGATGATGGTGACGACAATGTGAGCGCAGACGACGCGCGACTTACGGTGGAGGCGCGAAGGAACATCTCGGGTGCGAGAGCGAAAGTGTCTAGACTACGTATTATGCTTGAAACCGCGAAGAAGGATGATATGTTGGAGACGGAGTACGAGAGACGACGAGACGCGTTGGATGCCGTGAATGCTCGCTTGGATGCGCTCGTGAAAAGAGTTTCAGTACGCGACAAGCCAAAGGAAAAGGAGCCAAGCACGAGTGTTGCTAGTGTATACATAGAGCGAGATGGCGTTAATGAGCGCACGCGAGTCCCAATGGACGCGAGAGAAGTGCTGCAACTTCAACGCGATATGCTCGTCGAACAAGACGACGCCTTGGACGACTTGTCGAGCGCGGCTCAAACCGCGCATCACATCTCACTGGCGGTGAATGACGAGCTTGATTTGCACGCAAAGCTCTTGGATGGTTTAGAAGACGACATGGAGGATACGCGAGCAAAATTAAACGTGGCGACGCGCGCCATTAAACGCATGATGAGCCGCGCCCGCGAGTCAAACTGCCGCGCTTTGGCGTGGGTCGTTCTCGTCTTGTTGATTTTAGTGCTCATCTTAGTCCTAGTGGTTAAGCTGCAGCGGTAGTCGTGTAATTTTTAATTTTAGTTGGCGTTAGATTGAGCGGAGTGCGCAAGGCCGTGGGAAGTATACCGAGACAAATATTCCTTTTGCAAGCCTCGAAGGAACAATTTTTTCAAAAACGACAAGTGTCGATGTCGAAACGTCACACGACCGCTCGCGCCTAAAGGGCGTGACCTCGTGTTGGCGCACCGAAACACACGCTAGAACGAATTAAGCGCTGCTCTCGACGAACTCAGGCGCGCTTTCTCTCGTGATGCTCTCGCGTTCGGCAACAGTTGCGTTCGAAGGCGCCCGTCACGAAGGTGTGCGTGGGCATGGGCATGCAAAAGGTGTGGGTCGCTTGCGTGCTCGCGTTAGCCTTCGCGCGCCGTTGCGTTCGGCCAGGCTACTAGTGCGACACTCGGCTGTTGTTGAAGACGAAAGTGATAGCGCTGAGGTCACTCAGGAGGCGTCAAAGCTCGAACGTCTGGAGACGCTCCTGACCAAAGCCTCCACGTCTCCGGTGGACGTCAAGGATATTGTTCGCTTTTATCCGTACGACCTGGACGAATTTCAAATAGAAGCCACAGATTTACTCATCAATGGCTCTTCGGTCGTCGTCTCGGCACCAACTGGTAGTGGGAAAACATTAGTTGGCGAGACAGCAATCTTAACTGCGCTCGCGCGAGGCAAGAAAGCTATTTACACGACCCCACTCAAAGCGTTGTCGAATCAAAAGCTCCGCGAATTTCAGCAAATATTTGGCAAGCGCAGATGTGGATTGAAAACGGGTGATGTAGATATCAACGGCGACGCGGACGTGATGATTATGACGACAGAGATCTTGCGGAATATGTTATACTCTTCGGCGGCTGGAGGACGAGACGATGAGCGCTTACAGGACGTGAGTGTGGTTGTTCTCGACGAGGTGCACTACCTCGCCGATCGCTCGAGAGGTACTGTGTGGGAAGAAACCATTATTTATTGTCCTTCGCGGATTCAGCTCCTTTGCTTGTCTGCCACAGTCGGTAACCCAGAGGATTTGACGGGATGGATTGAGGAAGTTCACGGGCCATGCAAAACGGTCATTTCAAACTATCGACCAGTGCCTTTGACGTGGCAATATAGCATGAAACCATCGAGAATGTACCCTGGTATGGGACCCTTGATGAATTTCAAAGGCACAAAGCTCCACCATGACCTGTATCCTTTCACACGTGAAGGCATCAAAGAACGAAGCGAATGGGACACAGGAAATGGTGGGCAGTCTAGAAACTACGCAAAAGAGTCTGAGCGTGTTGCGCGTAGGAGATTCGTTCCTCATGTGGAAACGACAGTTCAGCAACTCATTGCGAGCGATATGATTCCAGCGGTGTGGTTTATTTTCAGTCGCAAAGGATGTGACCAATCTGTGGAATTCCTCGTACAAGCTGGTGCGAATCTCGTCACGCGCGCCGAACAAAATGAAATCGACATCGCATTGAATGAATTTTCCGAGAAAAATAAATCTGCAGTCAGGTCAAGCATGGTAGAGCCCTTGCGCCGAGGCATCGCGTCCCACCACGCAGGCTTACTCCCCGCTTGGAAAGGATTGGTTGAAAAGCTCTTCCAGAGAGGGTTGATCAAAGTTGTTTTCGCCACGGAAACGCTTGCTGCTGGAGTAAATATGCCCGCGCGCTGTTCTGTGTTAAGCGCATTATCAAAACGTGACGACCAAGGGCCGCGCCTGCTAACTTCAAACGAATTCATGCAAATGGCTGGCAGAGCGGGCCGACGTGGATTTGACAAAGTTGGTCACGTCGTTTGCTGTCAGTCTCCTTTTGAAGGACCAGATGAAGCTTTTGAGCTCGTGCTTGCACCTCCTGAGAATTTAAAATCTCAATTCTCAATTTCTTATGGTATGGTATTAAATTTACTTCAAGGCCGTACGCTTGAACAGGTACAAGGGATTGTTGAAAGAAGTTTCGGAAACTACCTGGGTGGTAAGGCGCGAGCGGTACGAGAGCGAGAGCTGAGGCGTTGTGACGATCAAATCAAGAAGCTGAAGGCGCAGATTGAGCAGGATGATGGTGATGACGAAGGCGCGGCTGAATGGAAGAAGTTTATGAAATTAGACGAGCGTCTAAAAGAAGAAAAACGCTTGCTAAAAATCTTGAAGCGGCAAATCGCCGAATTGCAGGCGTCAGAAATTCGAGAAACCGTTCAATCGGCGATAGAACGTTCAGACAGTCCCGTAATTGTCGCGATTGATATTGGAAATAATGTGCGAAAACTCCGAGAAGAGCGAAAATCGACGACCATCGCACTTTTTGAAAATGACACACTGAAGATGGAAGGGCAAGATTTGGCCGGTGAATGGCGTTTGGAGGATGTGAATGGCGACAATGCACCAAGCTTAGACGACTTATTTGGTTATTCAGATGACGATTCTTCAGAAGGTGATTTTATGCAGTCGTTTGATGAAGATGGATTTGAAAATGATTCTACGGCGAGATTTTCCAGAGGAGTGATCGCTGCTGCCATATTTGAAGCGATCCCGCCAGCGAAACAACTTGAGGGTAACGTCATCAGCAAACCATATCCAATGGGCGAGTTTACCGCCTTGGGTAGTGATGGCGTCTGGTATCGAATTTATTCTGATCGAATCAAATCTATCGGTCTTGGCGGGAGTGACATGAGTTTAACGAGCTTAAAGGATGCTGGGGCGCCACCATCGTCAAGTTCTCTCCGATGGGTACGAGCGTCGGGCGGGGGCGTGTGGAAATCAGACACCTCGAAGCGCGCGTTTTCAGCAGCGCAAGCTTTGCCGAGCAGTATAGAAAGTTTTGTTCCATTTGAAGATGCGCCTGAATCGGCGGAATACATCAATGCGCAAAAGATGCAAATTCTGAAAACACAGGAGGAAATTTACGACATGGAGGGAATCGCGGCACTTCGCCGAACGGCGAAACAGCAAAAGAAGCGAGAGTCAAAGCTCAAAGCGCTAAAGGAACAGCGAGCAAAGATTGAACAACGTATCAAAGAATACTCCGCGGCTGGTTGGGATGAGTTCTTGCGCGTCGTTGATATTCTTGTCGAAACTGGAGCGCTTGAATCTGAGACGTTGAAACTGCTTGAATTTGGCGAAATTTGTGCGGATTTGAGAGGTGAAAACGAATTATGGTTGGGAATGGCATTGAGCTCACCTCAAATCACAAACCTTGACGCGATATCTTTAGCTGGGTTTGCAGGAGCTCTTTGCATGGATAATCGCCCAACAACATGCTTCTATGGTCCTTCAGAAGAACTTTCTACAATTCTTCAAGACCTTGAACCAAAGATGAATGACCTTTTGTACCTTCAAATGTCTTCTCGCATCGATGTTCCAGTCGGTTTAAGCTTTGAAATTGCAGCACTTGTGGAATCTTGGGCGTCAGGTACATCATGGGAGCAAATTAGGCGCGATACAACGCTTGATGAAGGAGACCTTGCGCGAATTCTCAGACGCACGGCGGAACTTCTTGCCCAAATTCCGCGCGCGCCACACCTACCAGAGAGTATGAAAGCAGCGGCCAAGAAGGCTAACGATATAGTAAACAGACCACCAATTAGTGACCTTTCGTAGTTTAGAAATTATTGTATTGTACTTTACAAATCTATCGGCATCAAAACGCTCGTCTGGAACCTTTGCTCACGCGACGCCTGTTTTTCACTAACTGGCCACCTTGGCCACCGGATTTGAGATCGCTTTCCTGCTTCTCAAGGAAGGATAGCACCTCACGTTGTCTCGCACCACGTTCATCAGCCGCTGCGGCTTGTTCCTTCGAACGGGCATCCGCCATAAAGCGATTATCCTTGCGAAGTTCGCGAACAGCTCCACGAGTTTCTTGTTTGAGTTGCTTCTTGAGCTTCTTCTTCTCTGCACGCTCACGATTGGGATCGTAGTCGCGACCAAGCACGTATCCATCCTCTTCGAAACGAGGCAAGTATGTTTGGATTGCTTCAACAGCCTTGGTGTGGTATGCAAGCGGCGTTTTAACAGCACCAGCTAGAGCGTCATCCAATTCCTTGACGAAATCAGCGCAAGAATCAGAGAGTTCAGAACGTTTGGACTTTTTATTGCTCGCCTGTGCAAGAACATGTACGATCTCGCGAACAGGTGCCAATAATTCTGCAGCCGAAGGCGTTTTCATCACCGGTCGTGACAATTGACGCAAGCATGAAATCGCGGCTTTGAGGGCTATTGCCGCTAATTCGCCATCATTCATTTGACCCGAATAAATGCCATTCAATGCCTCTGGTAAAGAGACCGCTGTCGCTTTGGCGGCGATACCTTGTGACAACCACGGTCCTCCAATCTGCTCCGCTAAGTGAGTAGGTAATCCATTTTGCCAGTCAGTTTTTGAGCGAGTAGCACTTTGAAGAAGGGCACTCATCAAAGCCAACGCCTCGGGAAATATTCTTTCGGCACTTGACGAATATAAACTTGCCATTGTGGCGACAATCACAGCCAAGGTGGCATCCCTTGTTGATCGAATCGCGCAGTGCGCAAGTAAATTTCCGATGTAAAGCGACGCTGGAGTCGTGACTGGGTGCGACTTATCCGTGGTAGGGAAAATTGCAGCAAACAAAGACAGTAGTAGAATCGTACGCGCGGGTGGCCAGCCAGTCTCACCGTCACGCAAAGCTTGTCTAAGCCTGGAGCTCATTTTTTCAACACGCGCCTTCACTGCAGTTGCTGCAAAGAAAGGAACTTGAGCGCTCAGATCCACGATGTGTCTTGATAGAACATCCAAATGATCTATTGGTAAAGGCGCTTGACCGGCGAGGACTTCAAAGCGCTGTAAAAGAAGACCGAGCAAAGTTTGAATGCGTTTCCTGTTGTCTTCTGCCAGTGACGGCGCGTTGCACTTTCGTATTCTTGAGATAATCGTATATGCATCTTCTGCGTTATGGCTACCAATCATGGAATCGAGCGCCGCAGCGGTTTCGGGCATAGTAAACGTAAAAGGTATGTCAACGCGTTCGACGGCGTCAGCATCCTTTTTACTTTTACCTTTCAAAAGACCCTTATCGGACGACTTCGTGATGGCCGCGCTCGCATCAGGTGGCGCTTTAGCATCCACCTCTTGTTCTATTTCTCGAAGGAGACCAGCGTGCTCGTCGTCCTCGACGTCATCGTCATCGTCCTCATCGTCCTCATCGTCCTCATCCTCGTCCTCATCCTCGTCTGAAGCACGCGCCTCGACCCCATCTTGTAAGATACCCAACTTTCTGAGACGATTTTTACCTTGTTCTAACTCTTTATCCACGTGTTTCATCTCTGATTTAAGCGATTTACGCAGGCGAGCGGCATCATCCAAGTCTTCGTCTTCGTCGTCCTCATCCTCATCCTCATCATTATCATCGCTATCAGATTCGTTATCTGAGTCTTCTCTGTCCGATTCTTCGTCAGAATTCTCCTCATCGCTCTCCAGCGCAAAGTTTTCCTCTAAATCTTCACCACCAACGTGATCCTGCTTACGATCAGACTTGCGCAAGGAGTTGTCGTCCTCATCCTCACCCTTGCGCAGTTTACGTCGCCGAGCCGCATAACCACCTTGAGGACCGTCATCATCGTCAGAACTTTCATCATCGGACCCACCAGTACGCATGCGTTTCAATCGTTTTCGTTCAGCTTGCTCTAGAGCTAACTTTTCTTGGGTTTCGATTTCTTCTTGCGTCTTTGCTCTATCACCAGCCTGACCACGTTTCTCAAATGCTAATGTTCGTGCCCAAACGTCATACTCATCCTTCTCGGGTACTTGAATCTTTTTTTCCGGACCCGTTGGCTTCATATGGCCGACCGCTTTCCTCAACGCGCCAGATAAAAGCCCACCTGAACTAATAGCTTTGAAATCGGAATCAAGTTTGTCAAGTATCTCTTCGTCGTCGTCTCGCTGCTTTTGCTTTTCAGCCTTGTAAAACTTGCTCTTCGCGATGAGTTCCTCCATGACATCCTTCTTGCTCTTTCTTCGCTCGGGATCTTCGTCGTTGGTATTATTCATATCACCGCCGCCAAAGTGAAAGTTACGCGTGATTTCATCGTCCAGATTATCATCGTCATCTTCACCGTGCGCGGGCTTTGTCGTAAAGTCGCGTTCAGCGAGTGGTTTTCCCAGGTGCGTGAGCGTTTTGAATCCATCGTCATCACCGTCGTCGTCGTCGTCATTCAATGCAAACGTTTTCGTCTTTTTCAATTGGCGTAATCTGGCTTTCGCGAGACGACCAATATTCTTCTCTTCGACGCTCATCTCGCCGTCGTGCTCGCCAAAGCGTCTGTCCACGAAAGCATTCGCCTTGCCATTCTCTTCATGTTCGCGCAACAAAGTTCGCCGACGCTTCTCCACAGCCTCGGTGCGTGATTTCAACACGTTACCACGCTCACCTTTAATCTTTCTACCCATAATGTCAAACTTTTTACGCGTCGAAATCGTCTCGAACGCGCTCTTCGTCTTCGTCTGCACCGGCCCATCGTTGGCGTTTTGGAAAAACTTGCGTCGACCACCGCCGGGATTAGCTTTGGATTTCTTCTTCTTCGCCATGACGGGCGAAAGAATATCGCGAGTGTGTACCTTTCGTACGTTCGCAACGTCCGCGTTTCTAAAACGCGTCGCTGTGACGCGCGCTCGCATGGTCACACCGCCGCCGCCGGCACAAGTCGCACGAAAACGACGAAAACAACAAACGCCGTCATTGTGGTCGAGCACTTGTACCCTAGACACGTCGCGCGTCGCGCGCGCGACGGGCTTTATCGCGAGCGACGATGGCAAAATACTCGAACGAGCGAAAACAAAATGCACTACTACGTTGCAATCAAATTATTTTACAATCTTTTAGTTTTGGCATCAGCAACCGCACAGAATGGATAAATATTCAGCTAATCGGTTACCACCGGAACGGGCCGCCACGCATCTTTCGCTCCGTCCATGAGAGCGATACCGCGAGCGGAAAGCTCATCGCGCAAGCGATCTGATTCGGCAAAGTCTTTAGCGTCTCTTGCGCTCTTGCGTTCTTCTATTTTAGCTGAAAGGTCAGCCTCAGTTATACCCGCGCGACTCAACGCCACGGCGCGAAGTTGTGGCAGAATAACATTTTCATCATCTTTAGGTAAACCAACGGCATTCATGAGACCTTCGACGGACGACAACAACGACTGCAACGCATCAACCCGTCCAACAGCTTTCTTACCCGCTTTAGTTGTCATAAAATCATTCATCATCTTGAGCGGAGCGGAGAGCGTCGCCATGACAGCTGGCGTATTCAAGTCATCGTTTAACGCTTCGAACACTAAAGTTTCGGTTTCACCCGCCAGCTTCAATGCGTCTAAAACAAGAGGCGCTGGTTTTTTCGCATTTTCCTCCACGGCTGCATCTCGAAGGACGTCTCTGACATCTTGAACGGTCTGGTACAAGTAGTACACTCTATCAGACGCTTCTTCTAAAGCGCGCTGCGTGTAATTAATTGGCGCTCTATAGTGCGCTCCGAGAAGCATGAAACGAAGCACGTAGGGATGATACTTATCTAAGACTTCACGGATCGTGAAAAAGTTGCCAAGTGACTTAGACATTTTCTCAGAGTCCACCTTGACGAAGCCGTTATGCACCCAGTAGCGCACGAATGGGTTCTCGTCGTCGCTGTGTGCCCCACATCCGCACGCCGCTGATGATTGCGCGAGCTCATTTTCGTGGTGAGGGAACACCAAATCTTGTCCACCACCGTGGATATCAATCGTTGGTCCTAACATCTTCTCAATCATCGCGCTGCATTCGATGTGCCAACCTGGTCGCCCGTCGCCCCACGGACTCGACCACGTCGGCTCACCGGGCTTTGCTGTTTTCCAAAGCGCGAAATCAGCAGGATTTTTCTTGCGATCGTCCACAGCAACACGTTCGCCTGCGCGGTTATCTTCTTGCTTTCGCCCCGAAAGCGCACCGTACGCAGGTAAAGTGTCCACAGAGAAGTATACGTCGCCATTCGCCTCGTACGCGTTTCCTTTGGCAACCAGACGCTCGATAAAATTGATGATATCATCCACACACTCGGTAGCGCGCGGTTCGAGCGTAGGTCGAAGACATCCAAGCGCAGTCATATCTTCGTGAAATGCCTCAATGAATCTATCGGTAAGCGCATCGCACGATTCACCATTTTCGTTTGCGCGTTTGATGATTTTGTCGTCAATGTCGGTAAAGTTTCGGCAATACGTTACGTCATAGCCTAACCGCATCAGTTGCCGATACAAAACATCAAACGCTACGTAAACCCGCGCGTGACCGATGTGAGAATAATCGTACACGGTGACGCCACACACATACATCTGAACCTTTTTCCCCGCCGGGTCGCGCGGCACAAACACCTCCTTTTTCCTCGTCATGGTATTTTGGAGCCAAAGCCTGCTCAAATCCCTTCCTTCGGACGTGGGAGAAGACTCGCCGTCCACGCCCGCACCACTCACCGCCGCACTAAACACCGTGCGTGGCACTCCAGTAACCGCACGAGAACGAATCATCGTCGGGGCGTCCACGCGAATCAATCGTCGAGTCGAGTCTGAGGACTGCGACTGCGACTGCGACTGTGACTGCGACTGCGACTGCGACTGGGCGACGACTCGCACGCCCCGTCGTGGGATGTAGTTGACGTAATTCCCATGTTCACCCGCTCTCGGTCGCGCGATACGCAATCCTTTACCTAGAACCACGCGTCCACTGGTGTGAAACATCGCCAACATCGCCCCCTCCACGCGCGCGGCGCTCTCGTGTGTGTGTCGCCCCGATGGGTGCGCTGAAACCCTTTTTTAATAGCCCAGGGGGGGACTCCATGGGCCAATCATGAATAGGAACCCCCGCCCTCGCCGAGCGATCGATCGATCGATCACCCATCGCGGTCGAAAGCGCTCGCCAAAGCGACGACGACGCGAACGAAAGGCACGCGTGCGTGGGTCAAAGTCAAAAACACGAGCGCACGACCATCGACCGACGCGTGAGACGTCGACGCGCCCTCGCGACGATGACCTTGAGCACGATGACGATGACCGCGTCGACGACGAGAACGTTGACGACGCAACAACGCACGCACTACCGCCGCGCATTAAGTGCGTCGACATCGACATCGTCGAGACGCACGACGATGTGGACGACGACGACGACGACGACGACGACGACGCGAGCCACGGAATCGGGCTCGATAAATGACACGCTCGAGTTGACGGCGGATAACATTGAACTCGTGCTCGACGAAGTGCGCCCGTATTTGATCGCGGACGGTGGAGACGTCGAGTTGGTAGAAATCGATGGATTAGCGGTAAAACTGAAACTCAAAGGCGCGTGCGGGAGCTGTCCGTCGAGTACGGTGACCATGCAAATGGGTATCGAAAAACGCCTGATGGAGAAGATTCCAGACATAATGGAGGTGGTGCAAGTGCAAGACGAGTTGGGTGGATTGGAGTTGAACGAAGCAAACGTCGAGGCAACGTTGGACGAAATCAGACCTTACCTCGCTGGTACTGGTGGTGGCGAATTGGAGCTGATAGATATCGAAGAACCGATTGTTAAGATCAAACTCAGCGGACCCGCGGCGTCGGTCATGACGGTGCGCGTGGCCGTGACGCAAAAGCTTCGAGAAAAAATTCCATCGATCGCCGCCGTGCAATTACTTTAAGTGAGACGGATTGAACCATAGTACTTCCCTGCACTCTTTTGCTCGATGATTAGGATGTTTAATGATAATTTTTAGAGCTCATCCTTGTCGAGACGAAACGCCCACGCTGTCTGCTACCACCGTGAGGACAAGATGTACACACACCCTCGTCACACCAGAGCGCGTGTTACACGAGACACGCACAACACTGTGCATTGACGTGTAATCATAAATATTGCACGTACTGTCGAGGGTTTTTGCTGACTTTCTCTCTCTCGTGTGCGCTCTATCGTCTTCAAAGAGAAGAGAATGCAAGATCGACGAGATGGATTAACGCGCAGAAACGTAAGTGACCGTATTGGTGATGATCGCGATGGGGATCGCGCGACGCCATCGAGGCGATTAAGTCGAGCTGTTGCAGCGTTGGATGCCAACCCTAAGCTCAAGGAAGACTATGCTGGCGGCGATTCGGTGTCGGGAGCGATCACGACGCTTGCGTGCGGGGTGTTGTGCTTGTTCCTATTCTTTGGCGAATATTTTGCCTACCGAACAACGTCGATTGCGAGCGAATTGAGAGTGGACAAGCATGGAATCAATAAGCACGTAGCGAACGCCGAGAGAATGAAAATTGATATTGATATTACGTTTCACAGCATGGCGTGTGACTTAATCGCCCTGGATACGTCGGATAAAGCGGGCGAGCAACACTACGATGTGCACGATGGTCACATCAAGAAGCGGAGATTAGATAGGAATGGAAAGTTACTTAGCACAGAATTTTCTACCGAGGCACCGAATAGACGACAAGAAATTGCCACCGCTGTCAAGATGTTGAATGAAACAGAAACAGCGTCCTCACAGCTGGAGCAAAAAAGGCCAGCGCAACTGCAACTGTTTGGAGGATTTAACGATCTCTTGAAGGAGTACTTTCCGAACGGAATTGAAGCTGCGTTTGAAAACAAAGATCAAGAGGGATGTGAGGTTAAGGGCTATCTCGAGGTGAACCGTGTTCCCGGGAGTTTTGTGATTTCACCTGGACGCTCCCTGTCGCTTGGGCTTCAAATGGTCAAGCTCAACGTGCACACAAATCTCAACCTAACGCACACAATACATCGATTATCATTCGGTGAAGGATTCCCTGGTATAGTTAGTCCTTTAGATGGAACCCAGCGATCGATTCCAGCCAACTCAGTGCAACAGTACTTCTTGACCGTCGTGCCGACGACGTACACGCCACTGAACTCAGACGTAAAGATTAGTACAAATCAGTACAGTGTTACGGAATCTTACTCAAAAGCCCGGCCGAACGCTTTAGGTTTAGTTTCTAACAAACAAGCCGGCGTGTTTTTCGAGTATGACTTGAGCGCAATTCGCGTAGATTTCAAAGAAACACGATCGTCTTTTGGGGCTTTCTTGACTGGCATTTGTGCCATCATTGGGGGAGTCGTGACTCTAGCTGGCGTAGTCCAGCGCAGCATTGAGTATTTCCTCGCGCATCAGCGCAAGCTGATTGCACCGAAGTAGAAATTAGCACGTACCATCACTTGGTATGTACACGAACAATAGCACTGCAGAATTAGCATTAGAATTGGAAAATTTGTTCGCATGTCCCATCAAAGTAACGTTTTTTATCCACAGCGCGCACGCGCGCGTGTGAGCCACCATAACCTGCCGCTTTGAGAGTGCTGTAAACAGAGTCAAATCTCGCGTACGTACCACACATGCGGCGCTGGGATGCGACATGGAGCGTCGTGGAAACGATGGAACGTCGTTGGTCTAGCTCTCCTCCTGAAAGCAATCTCTACGAATGCTACGAATTGTCAAAATTTCACAGGCGTGTCATTCGCAACAGCACTACGCGAGCGCCTTAATGAAACATTACCTAATGTGTCCCAAAACTCATCTTTTCGATACTTTACCGAGTTGCTCGACTTCGGACTGATGGAATGTGAAACGTTGCAGTATCTCGGGACGCTCGCAGGTGCTCAAAGTCAAACAGGATTGACGCTCCTTGTCATCCCCGATGACGCATTCGAAGCAAGTTCATTGAATTATAACAGAGGTTTGAGTAATATTACTTCGATGGATGGTACAACCGCGTGCAAAATTCTTGAAACGTCGTTCATTAAAGGACTCATAAATATGCGAGCACTGCGCGATGGTGATGTGTTGGAAACGTATTCATCAAATGTTCTTACTGCAGCAAACTCACAGTTACGAGTGAAAATCTCACAAAATACCAATGTCCGACAAATACGATTTTACAATGAATTAGGGAGATTTGCAAATGTTCTTGTGGGAAATCTCCAGCTTTGTGATTTACTAAATGTGAACATCATCGATGCGTTTTTGGTTTCGCAAGCAAGTGCATTCTCAAGTGTTTACTCGATTGCAAGCAGAATACCTGAGTTAAGTATAACGTTTCAAGCCTATCAAGCAACAGAAGCTCTAAGAGTTCAGGTTGAGTCGAGCGAGGACGATGGTGACTTTGATCCACAAGGTGTGTCGAGTATCAAATCTTGTACACCGGCTCGTCCATTAAAGGTATACTTTCTTGGATCTGATCGAGCATGGCGTCGATTCTTCAAACGCACACAATTAACGAAGAGTGCAGTATTTACTGATGTCACGCTTTTGCTTTCCATTCTGCTGTACACAGAGGCAAGCGCACTCAATGGTGACAACGCAAACAGTCCTGGTCTGGAAAAGTATCTGACGACTAGCTTTTCGTACGGTCAACAGCTCAAGCCCGTGGGTGTTAATTCCATCCTGAGCGCTATTCCTGGGCAAATTGAAGCGCCTGGAATTATGATTGACATGGCAGATGTTGCTATGTTTGCGCAGCGAAGTGTCCGGATTTTGGGCCTCGCAACGAGCAGTCACGAATCAAATAATGCTCGAATTGTCGCTCCTGATATCTATGCATGCACCGGAATTGTGCACGTAATCGATGACATACTCATACCACCAACTTTGACGGCATTTCGTCAGATATCATTGCGAAGCGAACTGTCAATGTTTGCAAATATGTTGCGAGCGCCAATAAATGCCGCGCTTCTCCTTGAGCTAGATACACCCTCTGAAAGTAACGTTTTTGTCGACGGTATTGCGTTCGCACCAACAAACGTCGCTATTCAACTCGCTTTAGTATATCTGGGTTGGGAGTTTCAAGAGTTATTGCTACAAGATGCACTGTTGAAACAAATTGTTGAGTATCATGTCATCGGCTCGCGCGCAGTTGTAGACGACAGACTTACATTTCGCGTAGGACTCATTCGAGAGCAACAAGAGTTTTCTACGAAGTTGATGTATCCTGGATTGCTCAAAGAAACAAGCACATTCACAGGCGCATCAGCTGCCAAGAAAATTCGTATAATTGAAGATTACGCTTCGCTCGTGCCGAGAGTGTTGGGATTTCTGTTGCCTTCCAAAACACGGCTGACCATTCAAGGAAGATTGAACTCGGCGGAGCTCATCAGGCGTGATATTCCGACGACAAATGGAGTTTTAGGTATTCTAGATGCTATGCTCATTCCACCTACTGCAGAACTAGGATTGAGCCTCTACGACCGCATCGAGCGCACGCCAGAACTGCGCATTTACGAAGAACTGGTAAGCGTACTGGGTCTCAGACCTGAGTTACAGCGACACGGTTATGATATTGGCGATTCCACAATATTTGCGCCAAATAACGCTGCGTGGTTCAAATTACTCGGCGAACTCGCAACGACGCAAGAAAACGTTGTTAACAGCCAAAGCGCTTTAATGTACGATTTAATTATGCTCATGATTATACCACGAAGGGAGGAATTGAGCAGTATTTACGAAGAATACTACAATCCTTGGCTTTCAAAAGACATATCAGATGATACTGAATTAATTACTGCGCTTTCGTCGTATTCCGAGGTGCGATATCCATCGAAATAATTAATTACCAACAGATAGATTGACTGCTTATCCAGGGTGGTAACAATTTAATTTATGGCGCTGAAACAGCATGTCTTGGACTTTACTGCGCCATGAGCAATCCTAGTGTGGTTATGCCGCACATTGCCGGTCCAGAACTACTTTCAGATGATAATTCGAGGTGAGCTCACAAGACTTTCTATACGGAGGTTGGATTAATTAATTCGGCCAGGGCACCCAATAGTAATTATGCACGAATTATTTCACCGGTACAGCGAATTAGTTTACAATTTCACTATGTGCAATACTCAGTATGATGTAGGACATGGCATCAGGTCAGCATGCGCTCAATGGCGAGCTTTATGTGGTAAATTAATTTTTCAAATTTTATGAAAATTAATTAATTCGAACAATGTAATTCCGCAAACTACAGATCGATAATGTGATTTTACCGCGGTTTGGAACTCGTTGCCGCACCGCAGATTTCGTATATCGTGCAGGGAACGCTTTTCATCTCGTCGACGGCCAAGTTTCGATGTTTAATAGATGCGATAATGCACCGTGCACATATGACTTACCAGGTAAGAATTATTTATTTCGAATTAATTATCAAAACTCTTGCACCGCATTTCCAATTAATTATTTTACCATGATGTATTAAATGACGCATCTACACAGGACTATATGAACGAGCTGGTCGAAGAATTTCCGTCGAAACTGTCGTCACCTACGATGCACTGCCGATTTGTAATCCCTGGTGCGCGTACGTTTCATGGTGGTGGTGCATTCCATGTTCGGGCGCCGTTGCGCAGACAATTTTGACGATTGGTGGATGTGCGCCGTACCAACCACTCTGTGGAGGTTCTCTTGTCGTGTATGTCACCGATTCTGGACAGATAAGGTTCGGAACGCAGACTTACATGGATTCTTACAACAATCTACCGCTAAGCGCTGGAGGTGGCCTGCGCGTCATCGACTCGGCTGTGAAAGCAAAGGGCTTCACAGCGCGCGACGGAGAAAGTTTTAAAATACTTTGCACGTACGATGGAGTCTCGAACACCACAAAAGTCTATATCAATGACAAGCTGCGTGGTATTGCGGATCCTTCCGTCATGGGTCAGTATGTATTTCAACCATTTTTCAATGTCACTGGTAACTTGCATGAGAAGATTACTGTCGGCAATAGCTTTCACACAGACTCATCAAATCGCTTCAATGGTGATATCTCTAGCATAAAGGAAATGTTTACTAATATTCTACCACCCTATGCGACGAAAGACGGCACTTTGCCAGGAATTGGACAATTTGCGACGTATGGGGCATCGGTGCTTTTCGATGGGTTACAAACAGTCCAATACTTTTTACCGTGGAGAGGGGTGATTCACGAAGCTCGCGTCTATTTCGACAATCATAAATATCAAGGAATACGATATCCGTCAACATGCGTTCATGCTGAGCCATGAGACGATGGCTAAACACCGTCAAGGATTGTGATGCGAACCTGGTCGAAGCAGTGAGAAACGAGCCCCTGATTTGTTGCTCAAAGCGAGCACGTGCGCGTGCTTGTATTAGAATCTAGACTAGAGTAATTGCTAATGAGACTATAATGCTAAAGATTTTAAGAGATCTCGAGCAAATTCTCCCTCAATGACGGCGCGCTTGTCAGGACTCGACCCACATGAGGGCAGCAACTCTTCAATTGTTGGGAGAGAGCACCGACCACCAGCACACGTGGGAGATGAAATCGTGTATACTTCTCCTGAACAAGCAGTCAAAAGCATAAGGTGTAACCATAGTTCGTCTGCATTGACGTTCGCAAACGAAGCCAACGTTTTTTTGGCAGCCTCTTGTACTTCTGTCGAAGAGATGTGAGAAGTAGCTAGTTTTGATACGATTGGAATGGCAGGAGTAACGAGGTCTCGAAGTGCATCTTTGGAAGAATTATCGGACGCAATCAAAGTCAACGCCTTGAGAATCAGTATACGAATACTTTTTGTAAGCTCCGGTGAAATTTCTGATGTGCGAAGCAGCCCTGTATCGATGGTGTCTGCAATAGTAAGTGAATCCAATGAACGCGTTTGAAGATCAACGTGGCGCACGCCATGTTCAAGAACTCGCGCTAAAAATGGCCATAGATCCGTGTGCATGCGTTTTGCAATGAAATCCCCGCCACTAACAATGGCCATTGTTGTTAAAAGTTGTAAAGTTGCCTCAAATGGCTCTGGTTGAATAGAGATGCGGTTTTTATCGCTCAACGATGAAACAACGTGAGGCCACATATCATGAACGTGAGGCAAAACCCGAGCCTCTTTATGGAGAGAGGTCAAGTCGAACGGAATGGAATCTAGACCATTATAAGACTGCAGTACTTTTAAAGTGTACTTTTCATCTTTCAATGCAGACTCCGCTTTACCAAGACTCTGCATGACGAGTGCGCACGACCTTGCGGCTAAACTCCGGACACCAGCGTCAGGAGACTCTAACAATCCCCCAATCGTCTCAAGTATTTCGAGACTAGAAACCACCATAGACTGCAAAAGACGTGCTCGACTGATGCAATTCGTTCGAGTGCCTTCGATGTCTTCAGAGAGGCTGCTTGATAACTCGTCGACAAAAATCTCGGTAAGTTCATCATCGCTATCGGGCTCTTCCGGATGATACTTTTGCACTGCACCAACTACTGACTTCGATTTCGTGCAAATACTTTCGACTTCACCCACAATAGCTCGACAATATTCTCGAGTCACTAACAAAAAGTTTCGAGAATGGTCTTGATATCGGTTCCGTGATGTAATTGATAGCGTGCGCAAAGCTGAACGAATTGGTTCAGCCAAGAGCCTCACCATACTCCTTGCGGCGTTCGTTCTCCTCAACACGGCGGCGAAGAGCTGCGAAGTACGTGGGTGCTGATCTAAATGTCGGATATATCTTGACAGCATATCCACAACGTAATCTCCATTTGCAACGACGAGTCGACCAATTGGGGAATCATCAGCAGCAGAGGCGTACTCACCGCGTATGGCGATTCTAGTCAGAACCAGCGCAGCAGTATCTCTCACTTCAGCCGAGTTTTCTCCAAGTTTATCTAGTAGCGGACACAATGCAGATGTTAAGAACGAACTGGTGCGTATGTAATCTGTCCCCAAGCCTTGGCCAATGACGCCCAAGCCTTCCATTATGGCACGCAACAATGAAGCATTGTCAGGATTCAACGCATCTAGCTCCCACACCTCGCTGCACACATATTCCTCAAGAATTAGACCACACATTTGCGTGAGATACTTTCTGCCGATATGATTTCCGATCAAGACTCCATGGATGATTTCATTCAGAGCGATTACGTGCGCAGTTGCATTCCTCTGCCATGCTCCAGCCACGACGAGTGCGTCGCCCGTATGGTCTGCTTCTGATCCATCTCTGAGCGCACCCAAAAAGAATTGCGCGATCGGCACAAGCTGCGGCTCGACGAGTACATCACTCTCTGCTATTGTGGCTTGCCCCAGAATTCTTAAGATGGTCGCAAACTTCGTATACATTGATGACTCTGGAAAATACTGCAATCGCAGCGGTTCTCTCGGAAGTGTGTCAGTAGATACCGAGGCATCCCCGAGGTCAATTAGATGCACCGCCTTTGCGGCTCTTTCTTTCAATGAGACGTGTGACGTGAGCACTAAACACTGAACAACGTTCAAGCACAGGCTTTGCCGCGAGCTTGGACTGATAAAAAGTATTTCCTTGAGACGGCTCGGCCCGGTGAACTCGAGCTCAGTACAAAGTCGCTGCAAATGCCCTGCAGCCGCAGCTGAATCTTGACGAAGCACATCCGCGAGTGTGCTTAAATCATCTTTGATCAGAATTTCCAAATCGTCAGTGTTGATACACCCAAGCTTATCTAGCGACCGCAAGTCTTCCAAAACTGGCGTCGAGACTTGAGACCAGGAATCTCCGCTGAGCGTTAGCAAACATTCAAGCATTTTGCGTCGAACCTTGAGTCCGAGAACATCAGAGCAGTGTTGAAGCACTTGTCCTGCTAGTTTTGCCGCGGCCAATCTCACTGATGAGCGAGCGCTACTGACAAATGGTGGGATTGTTGCGAGTAAAGCTGTTTCAACGCGCGGCGCTGTGTTTCGCAACCATTCACCGTCTCGTTTAACATTGAAACTTCTTTCGGAAACGTCTCCAGTGGACATTTGATCATTTAATACTGGTGTTTGCAATTTTTGCAGCGAAACTTCGTCGTCTTCACGCGAAGAGCGAGACACAATCTCTTTCAACGCGTCCTGTAAGGTGTCCGCTTTATTCGTTTTGTTTTCGCCACCGCTGACATGGCTCTCGTATAAATTGTCGTTCAAAACGAGCGTTAAAATCGAAGATAACGAGATCAACGCGTATTCAACGCCATCACTAGCGGTACCACCTGGTCCTGCACCTTCGTTTGCTCGAATGCCACTCCCAGCTACCAAAACCTTCGTCAAGCCAGACACGACGCCCGGAAGAAAAAACGCCAGTGCGTCGGCGTCGCCAATGAAATGAATCACTCTCTCGAGCGTGAGCAAGGCACTTGATCGCAACGACTTACTCCCCAGCGCCCCTGCACTTGCTTCTTCATGTGATATGGTGAGTAATGTAGAGATAGTAAAGCCAACCATTGGTGCCAGGCGCTCGCTTTGAAACGCGGCGGTTGACGAGTCCTCCGCTCCTCGAGCGCTCGCGCAAAATGCGCGCAACGTCAATAGCACCTCTTCGCACACACTTTCATACGCGCCAATGCGTGGTAACGACAACGCGCCTACTAATGCACTGAATATGCGCACACTCACGTCCTCCTCGATGCTACCACCCATCATCTTTTCCAACGCCACCCGCGTCGTCTCGAGCGCCTGCTCCGCCGCGACTCGGCGTCTCGCCACAACCTTTGGAGGCGCGTCCTCGTGCGGTTTCCCCAGCGCCACGTTCAGCGCTTGACATCTTAGGCGTAGAACATCTAACGTAGGCACTATGCATGCAATAAATCGCGCGCGAACGACACCTATCGGCGCCGCGCGCACCGAGTCTCGTAACCGCTCCACCGCCTCTCGAGTATTCTCCTCTAGCGCCTCCTTCGAGACCGAAGACGACGCCGTCGACGTCGTCGACGACGACTCCATGCTCGCAGCAATCATCACGTGTCGACTGCCATCGATCAACGCCTGGTCGTAATCGTGCTCAAACTCCATCGTTCGTTCGTTCGTCGTGCGCGTCCTCGGTGTGCGCGCGACACCAATCACACACCCGCGTCGCCCTTCACGCGCGTCGCACCACCGTCATCGTGATGTGTGCGTGTCTCACACCTTTGTGTACGAGTGCTGTCCTACGTCGCGCTCTGTCGTACGTTCGCACACGACGACGACGCACGACGCACGACTCTACCATGGAATCCATCCATCACCGTCGTCATCACCAAAACTTCGGTGACGCCACCAGAACCATCGACATCGATGGCGTCGGTCGATCCGTCGACGGATCGATCTGTCGATGGTGAGCCGCCGCCGTTTTGGCGACACGGCGCGACACAGCGCGACGACGAAGGATGGGGTCATCAGACGGCATGAAGAAGAGCAAGAAGGAGAAAAAGGAGAAAAAAGACAAGAAGGACAAGTCTGAGAAAAGAGACAAGAAACGCGCGCGCGCGGATGACGACGGTGGTGACGATTCTGGAGCGATGAAGAAGCACGGTGGTGGTGGGGACGCCGCACACAAAGCGTCATCGGCGTCGACGGTGTTTGGATACGCAAACGTAGGCGATAAGGAATTAGCAAAGACGGGTGGAAAGTATCAAAGAGTGTTTTATGACCCACCGAGTTCTTTGAAATCAATGTCGGCGAGTGCGATTGCGAGCGCGAGAGAAAAGCTCGCCATTACGCAAGTCGACGGCTTGTCCACCGACTTGGCCCCTGTGTCGACGTTTGCCGATGCGGGGTTTTCCAAGGAGTTGTTGCGCGTGACGGCGGGATTCAGCACGCCATCGCCTATTCAAGCGCAATCGTGGCCGATCATTATGAGTGGATATGATATGGTTGGCATCGCCGCCACGGGGTCGGGGAAGACGCTCGCGTTTGGTATGCCGGCGTTGACACAAATTCGATCTCAACCGGCGTGCAAACCGGGGCATCCTATTTGTTTGGTTCTCGCTCCAACACGTGAATTGGCACAGCAAACGGCAAAAGTATTTGACGATGCTGGTGAGGCGTCAGGGGTGAGGTGCGTATGCATATACGGTGGTTCACCAAAGTATGAACAAAAAGCCGCACTGAAAACGGGCGGTGGCGCTGCGGTAATTGTTGCCACGCCTGGTCGTCTTCGCGACTTCATGGAAGAAGGGGTCATTGTTCTTGATCGCGTTACGATCCTAGTCCTCGACGAAGCCGATAGAATGCTCGATCTCGGCTTTGAGCCTGAGATTAGAGCTATCGCAGGCGCCACTCGTGCAGACAGACAAACCGTCATGTTCTCCGCTACTTGGCCGCAAAGCGTGCAAACTCTTGCGTCTGAATTTATGCATGAGCCCGTAAAGGTGCGAATTGGTGCCGAGGGTTTAAAAGCATCGCATAGTATCACTCAAATCGTTGAGGTTGTGGAGCCTCAAGACAAGGACAAACACTTGGCGCGTGTGATGAAGCAATATTTGGGCAAAGGCAAAGAGGTTCCCCGGACGCTCATTTTCGGATTGTATAAGAAGGAGTGTGCAAATTTGCACCAAAGACTTTGCCGAGAATGGCCCGCAGTGTGTATTCACGGCGACATGTCCCAGTTTGATCGTGAAAAGTCTGTCGATGCGTTCAAGAAGGGAACGTCGCGGATTTTAATTGCCACCGACGTCGCCGCGCGAGGCCTCGACATCAAAGAAGTCGAGTACGTGATCAACTATACGTTCCCTCTCACCACGGAGGATTATGTCCATAGAATTGGTCGCACTGGTCGTGCCGGTAACACCGGCTTAGCTCATACTTTCTTCACCCTGCACGACAAAGCGCGGGCTGGCGAACTCGTCAATGTTTTGCGCGAAGCTGGAGCTGAAGTTCCCGAAGAACTCACAAAGTTTGGTACACACGTGAAGAAGAAAGAAAGCAAACTTTATGGGGCGCATTTTAAAGATGTTGACATGTCTGTCAAGGCTACCAAGATCACATTCGATTAAATTTGCTTCGTTTGCTACCACTATCTGAACTAAATCTAAAAATTTGTTGTTTCACTAAAAAAGTAGAGTTTGAAAAACACGTCATACCCTCGGGCGAAATCCACCACCTACTTCGTACAATGCATCGCTTCCTAGTACTTCTCTGACTAAAAGTTCAGGATCTCGAGAGCCGCCATGACGTAAAAGCTTGTCGCGAAGACTTTCACCCGCACCAGGAGCTAGAGAGTCACCGGCGAAGAAGCGCTTCCAAATATCCTCGGCGAGAACATCGGCGTACAAGTACGAGTAGTACGTCGATCCGTATCCTACAAAATGACCAAATCTTAGTTCCCAATTTGTTCCTGGCACTACAGGAAACAAGCTGTGCTCATTTTGAATGCTCGCCGCGAGATCACCGATAGACGCTGGTGAGAGCGTCGACGTTTGATTGTGAAGTTCAAGATCTGTCATCGCAAACACCAGCTGCTGTTGCGACTCGATCGCATCAAATATGCTCTTCGATTTACGCAGCGCATTTATCATCCCATTCGGTAGCGGTTCACTTGTCAGATAGTGCTTACTGAGAAGCTTCAGCGCATCTGGGTCCCACGCAAAGTGCTCAAATAAGTGGCTTGGCACTTCGACAATATCCATTGGCGCCCGTGTTCCTGACAAGTGCTGGTACTCAGTGTCTGATAACACGGAGTGCATGGCGTGACCAAACTCATGTAGTAGCGTTTCTACTTCTGCATGCGTAAGCAGTGCGCGGCCGGTGCCACTATTCGCAGCAAAGTTGCACACAAGCGCAACAGACGGATGCTGCCGCTCGGTCGGTGACAACTTTCGACTACAACGAATCACGAAATGCGCAGCGTGATTGAACTTACCAGGTCTCGGCAAGAGATCTAAATATATAGTTCCTCGCATTTCCCCATCGCGCGTTTTCACGACGAGTTTCTTCAGGTCTTCGGTCCATCCTTCTCCGCTCGCCAAGTCTTGCATTTGAATTTCCAATCCAAGCACTCGCTCGAGAAGCTTGCCGATACCTACAATGACGCCTTCGAGAGGAAAGTATTCGGAAATTGCCCTCGAATCGAACTCACATTCGTTACCGCGCGCTTGTGACATGAAATATGCCTTGTCCCACGTCGATATAACCCCATCGCATTGATGATTATTGGTGGCGTATTTTTGAATCAGAGCACGCTCGTCTTTGGCGCGTTCTCTAAGGCTGTCTGAAAAGTCTAGCAAGAAAGCGCGCACCGCTTCCGGTGTTCGAGCCAAAAGAGGAGACATCGCAAAGTTTGCGTAGGTCTGAAACCCAAGTGAGCGCGCGACATCGGTGCGTGCAGATAGGAGGTTAGCCAACACATTCTTGTTTGGCTCTGGCCCAGCGTTTGAAGCGACAAAGACCTTTCGCCTAACGTCTGAGTTTTGAGCGCTTCGAAGCATGGTAGATGCCGACGATGCGTCGAGTACACCACGCCAAGACGACGTAGACTCCGATCGTTGAAAGCGCTGCTGCAACTTTCGTGGCAGCAAACGATGGGCGTCATCATCCAACTCGACGGCGTTTACGTGCTCTGGACGCACCAGGTTCCGCTGAAATTCCATCCCAAACTCCAAGCTCTTGGAAAGTGCGTCGTCAAATTTTGCGCGAGTGCGCCCTTCGAGATGAATACCACCGCGCTCGAAATCCTCTTGCAACGTCAACGCCACACGTCGACACTCTGAGCTCATATCTGCTTCGTCAGTGCGTCGCGCCGCGCGCAACGCTTCGTACAGCCCAGCATCCGCGTTCAACGCCGCAACGTAATCTTGCAACTGCACATACGCTCGTTCAGCGGCTTGCACGAACTCGCGATTAGGGTGTGTGTGCCTGCATACCTCGGCGACATCCACAACCGTACACACGGCATCAGATATCTCGTCCAACGCTTTGACAGTTGCCGCGCGCGCGGGCGCCGCCTTCAACGCCCCAGCCATCGTCGTACATTTCCCAATCGTCTCTCGTGCCAACCGCTCGAAATCACCCGGTACATGCAACCCACTGAGCCCATACAAACCCACGCGCGTTGAAAACCACGACCTCATCACCCTCGGCGCACCCATCGGCGTCTTCGCGCTCGCACCCGACGCGCGCGCCTCGCGCGCGTCCCTCGCCCACCCCACCCACGTTTGCCCCCTCTGCACCGCGTCTCTCCCTCGTCGTCGCATGGCGTGGCGACGTGTGCGATGTTTTCTATGTTTTCTATCCACGCATCTCGCGTTCGACGTCCTCCGTCGTCGTCGTCGTCGCCTATTCGCGTGGACGTCAATGCGGCTAAACCCTGACGATGAGTCGTTGTTAATTTGTGTGATTTTTCTTTGCACGAAAACGCCCATGGAAAAACGCCTTTTTAAGTCAAGTCAAGTGACGCGCGACTGGAGGAGGTTATCCATCGTGTCATGACCGACGTATGACGTCATACGTGCGACGCAACCATGAGTGTTGGTGATGACGATGATGCCTCGGCGACCGCGAACACGGACGTAGACGCGACGAGGGATGCGCCGACGCGGGTGGCGAGCGACGGCGGACGGTTTGGTCGAGGGAGGATTCGCGCGCGGAAAAACGTACCTGATGCGGCGATTGTGGGCGATCTCGGAGGAGTTCCGGGACGCACACTGAGAGATGTGTTTCGGTTGGATATCGTGTCGCACGAATCGCGCGTGCGAGGGGTGGAAGCGGAGGATCCACCGGCGCGTTATCCACCGAGCGTCGGCGAAGACGCTACTGGAGAGGCGGTGTGCGACGCCAAAAGTTCCAACGTCCGGGCACATAATGCGTCACATGAACGCATGATGCGCGGTGCTCCTGTGCTGTTGATGAATACTGGCGTTTTGGGGGATGTGAGCTCTCGATACGTCGCCAACAGACGCCCTGGTTTGGAGCAAACTTGGGGATTCGATCGCGTCGCCGAAGCGCTCGGCCCCAAGCAGTGGTCGTGCGCGATGTGTCCTTCAAGCAAACACAAGTTTGTGATGTGCGATGATTCCAAGAATGTGAACGGTTCGTACTATTATATTCGCGAACCTGAAGTTGAGATCATGCGATGCACTTTCAAAGACTTCACGTCGTGTGCCCGAGGGTGGAAACAAAAGTCAATTTTATTTGAAAGCGACGTGTACCAGGCGCCAATTTCAAACGCCGCGCGCGCACCCACCACCACAGCTGAGCCACCGTTGAGAGAACACTTTGTAAATTGTACTGGTGATTTCATTCAAGATATTCAAATCGGCATCAATTGGGAATGGTTTCACAAGCTTCGTCAGTCACAGAGGTTTGGTCAACTCTTATCGATGAAACTCGTCGCCGGCGCTCGCGACTGTTTGACTCCGGCGCGATACGCATTGGAAGACTCTTTTCAACTCCAAGTCAGCGGACGCCGACGAGTGCTGCTCATTTCTCCCGAACATTCATTCAAAGGTATGTATCCGTACCCAGTAGCTCATCCTTATGATGGTTACAGCATGGTTGATTTCGATGACGTGAATTACGGTCAAACGCCGGCGTTCGCGTCGGTGCGTGGGATGAGCTTTGTCTTATGTCCAGGGGATATTCTATACGTCCCGCGCGGATGGTGGAGGCACGAGCAAGGATTGTCTAGAGAACACATTACGTTAGACGTACGACTGGCAGCTGGCAATCGACCTCGAGAACGCCAATCTGCGGTGCTTCCAGTAGCGCGTCGCATCGAAGAACGCCTCGCCCGAGCGGAGGGCATCGCGCATATTAAGCACTGGCTAAAGATCATCGCCGATGCCGAAGACGCACAGTGGATTGATCTAAGCACGGTTAAAGGTCACCGTCGCATCGTGATGGCGCAAATGGTACGCGATGAAGTCGACTCGAACATGGGTCGAGGAACATGGCAAGCGTTCTTACGCGCCATGATTGATGGAAGACTCGATCCCACGCCTTGGTTGAACATTTCATTCAGAGAACCATTGTACTTGACAGATACGCCAGTGCAGTTGCCAGATACGCGAAACGAGCTCGAGCAAGAGTTTCCAGAATTCTTTATCGACAAGTTGCAAAGTGAAGGCTACGACGTGCACCCAACACCAATCTCAGTGTTCAATCCAAATCATCCCGAAACAATCTGTCCAAAGACGGCGTAGAGCAAACGACAATAAGGGCGACGATGTGTGTTCAATGTCTGTAATGATACCTCCGAGATGCGATGCGATGTGAAATAATCTGTTTGTGCATTTTCATTTACAACAACATGTTGAACACAATGTCTAACTTGTACATTCTGAAGAACTCTGACCCTCAGGATTCGGCGGTGGCGTTTATTCAACGTTCCTTCGTATCCGGGGCGACAATGTTTGCTTCAGAGAATCGATCGCCGACTTCGTGGAATTTAGGACAACACCTATGGTGACGAGATTGTCCCAACTCGCTTTCTAATTGCCGATATACTTCGTTCACTTCCTCAGCGGCAGGCTTCCATCCAAGGTACGCAAAGTTGACGGCGGCTTTCCAGCCAGCACCCAAATTCACGCCCCAGTGCACGGAACCGTAATCAGTCACGACGTAGTCACCTGGCTTTTGCACGTGACGATAAACTCGCAGCTTATCTTCACTCTTCTTTCGCTTTGCATTCCACTGCTCAATTCGCACTGGATCGAGCCAAAGTTTACGCATTTCGAGCACATCTAAAGTGTACGCGTCCCCGAGAAGCTCGCGCAGATACACGTGAAGCAGATACAAATCGGCTCGAGGAATGCTATACCAAACCACCCAAGCTTGGGAATCGGGACGAGCTAGGATGACATTTGCCGATCCGAATGCATAATCTTCAAAGTGTAACGGAAAGATAGACCCTACGCCCATGTAGTACAACCACGGAGTGACGATACCCACGCCCCATAAACGCCTCTCGCTAGCCTTGGAAATGTATGCCGACGCATCAGCCACGACGGGTTGAGGTGGTGGCGAATCTTTTACAGGATTCTTTGATTTCTGCTTACCCTTTTTCTTACCGGCATTGATGCCACCACTCTTTCCAAGAATGCATTTGCGCTCGATTCTCCTTCGAACGGCGTCTGAATTCGCCAAGATGGCGCTACCGCCAGTCGCTCGCATCTCTTCCTCGCGCGCCGCCAGAGCTATGGCGCCTCTATCTGGCGGCGCCGCCGCTCGAGCCTCGGCGATGACCGAATGGTTGACCGACTCGCACAATTGTAGGCACCGTCGAAGAATGCTCGGTGAGCGTTCGCCCAGCAACCGTGGATCCCACGCGTGCGATTCGTCCCATTGCGCGGTGAGCACCTTGGCGGATACGTTTGCAATCAACGCCTTGTACGCCAAGCCTTGCAAGTATGGAAATTGTAATGGAAAACCAGTGTGTACTTGGTGCAAAAACCAACTCTCGCGCGCATCGACACCCATTAAACGAAAGTGATCGGCGTGCGCTCGGACATTCTCCTGAAAATCGTCGATGAATGCCCCGAGTTCCATGTCGTAATCGTACCCATCCATCGCAGTGAATCGCGGAAGCAAGCCAGTTTTTGAATCTGGCAAACTTTGACGTAGGTACTGGTAGTCCGGTCCGAGCGTGCGAAGTTTCAAGCCCCTTTTGCCAATCCAGTTCAAGTCACACAGCGCGCTAACGTCTTCTAATACGTCCCAGCCATCCGGAAGTCTGAGAACCATCGCGCCTTGGTCAACAAACGCTCGCCATTGGTCGGCGTCTTTGCCTTGTAACAAATCCTCTGGAACCACACCTTGATTGACAATTGCATACACCGTCGGCAACGTAGACGTATTCGTCTTTGATGCACGCTCTTGAGTCCTGAGCTCGCACAATTTACCTTGCTTATTCGACGTCGTTGGCTTTGTCGAGCCGCCGCCTTGGCTGCTCGCGCTCGCCCGCGTGGTGTCCACATCCTCCTCGCTCGTCGTCGTCGTCGTCGTCGTCGTCGCGCGCGATGACGGTGAACCAAAGACGTGCACATCATTTTCCATCATCACAGGCGTGCGCACCGCCGCGGGCTCATGTATAAACTCTCCAAGCTGCGACTTTGTCGCGCGCGCGCCGTCGTCGTCGTCGTCGGGACGCCGTCCCGCGTGCGTCGTCGTCGCCGTCTCGTCACCACCTACATCAAGCTTACGACGTCGCGCGCGTTCTTCATCACTTCTCGCTTCATTCGCCGCGTCAACGACGTCAATATTCAAATCATACGTCGATACATACGTGAGATCCTTGTCGTCGTCGCGCGCGTCTCCTCGCGTCGCTCGCGCGCTCGCGCCTTCACCATACAACGCCTGTTTCGCTCGAACTCCCGCCGCCATTTTCGTCATCAACCTCGCCTTGATGTGCTGTGCCATCGCGCTCACCACTCGTCGTCGCTTCACGTTCGTCTTATTCGTCTTATTCGTCTTATTCGTCGTCGGTGGTGGTGGTGGTGTGCCATGCGTCTCCCCATTCCCTCGTCCGTGCGCCATGGGAGTGTCGTCCGTGTC
>Ga0181599_1000522_pt1 | contig 40230 bp, 35 predicted proteins | sample 041ome_3_FD_148658 | JGI IMG/M metagenome (GOLD analysis project Ga0181599, IMG submission 148658) | Coastal salt marsh microbial communities from the Groves Creek Marsh, Skidaway Island, Georgia - 041405US metaG (spades assembly) | ecosystem: Environmental > Aquatic > Marine > Intertidal zone >...
GAAATAGTTCAAGTAATTTCTTATTTTAATTACATAAATAGAGTGGCTGATGGGCTTGGACTAGAACCAGAAGATTTTATAGACAAAAAAGGGTACAAAAAATAATTCTCTTTAATTGAAGATAATATCCTTTTAACATAAGTTATATGAATCAAACTATAAAATCTTCAATATTGCTAATCGGGTTGCTTGGTTTTAGTTTTTTTGCTTTTAATTTTTTAAATGATTCAATAAATCCTGAAAACGAAACTCTAACAATTGAAAAGACTGTAACTTCAACAACCATCCAACAAAAAATAGAAATTGATGAATTTAATACACTAGACATAAACTTAAAGGAGTTTATTGACAATGAACTACTCTCAATTAGCGATGACTGTATAAAATTTGGATCATGGTTCAGCCTTTCTGAAAATTGTCTTAAAGAATGGTTTTCTGTACTGAATAATATTGACGAAGAAAGTTCTATCTACGAGACTCATTACACCTATGCTAAAGATTATTTTATGTCTAATTATCAAAACTTAAACCAAAAAGACATTGAAAATATACTTGAATCTTTAAGCATCAAAAAAGATCTTTCTATTTGGAATGAAAAATTGATAGAGGTAACAAGTGTTTTGAATATAAAAAAAAGCCAAGAAGAAGAAACTACATCAATTTTTCTAGATGACATAGAAATAAAAAAATCAAAAAACCTAGGAACATCTGAGTTAGAAAGTGGTTGCATAGATTCAACATTAATTAATGAAGATTCTGTGGATGAGTGGGTACTCCTCGATAATGTAAATCTAAGGGATGAGCAAAAATTAAATTATGCTGTAAAAATTGAACCTTCGTTAGGTCTTGATCCACTGTGTATCAAGAATCTTTTGTTTCTTATATTAAATAATGACAAAGGTTGGACAAATGTTACTGAAAAATCATTTCAGTTAACAAGTGTTGAAGAAAGTGACTATGTCTACATCTTCGCTTCACCAGAAAAAACTGATGAGTTATGTGCACCAATTGAAACAAATAGTATCTACTCATGTAGGAATGAACAAAATATTGTGCTTAACTTTTTTAGATGGCAAAACGGTGCTGTGGATTTCAAGAATGATATGGAAACATACAGAATCTACCTAATTAATCATGAAACCGGACATATTCTTGGCTGGGGACACGTAGGTTGTCCAAAAGAAGGTGCAATTGCTCCTGTCATGATGCAGCAAAGTAAGGGAACCGAAGGGTGCATTCCATATGGGTGGCCTGCTTACGAAACAATAAAAAGCAAGTTTAATCGGTGAGAAAAAGTTATTGGTGCCAGCCTAAACAACTAATTCGTATTTTCATTATTGTATTTTTTTAAAACTAATACAACAGATTTTTTAAAAACTTAAAGAGCTACTGAATCTTCTCCAGCTAATATTTTTTTTATATTTTCTACAGTATCTAAACCAGCTTTTAATTGTGCCTCATTTGTAGACGCTCCAATATGTGGAGTGGTAATTAAATTAATATCTGCAATATTATCTATATTATTGGGTGGTTCCTCTGAATAAACATCAAGACCAGCACCAAATAATTTTTTTAATTTTAGGAGTTCAATTAGATAATCTTCATCTACAACTCCACCTCTTGAGGTGTTTATTAATATTGCGCTATTTTTAAGTAAATCAAGTTTTTCTTTTGAGATTAGATTCTCTGTTTCTTCAGTTTTAATTACATGTATTGAAACTACATCTGAAGTGCTTAATAATTGGTCTAGTTCTAAACTTTTTTCAGGTCCATCCCAATCTTTGACATAAGGGTCATAAAAAGCAATTGACATACCAAAGCTTTTCATTCTCTCAGACACTAAACGTCCTGCTTTTCCATATCCTACAATTCCAAGTTGTTTCCCAGATAGTTCCATTCCAATAAAATCTTTTCGATTCCACTTACCTTCTTTTAAATGAATATCTGAAAGATTAATTTTTCTTGCTGCATTAATAATTAATGCAATGGTGAGCTCAACAACAGAAATCAAATTTGCTGTTGGGGAATTTGTCACTTTTATGTTCTTAGACTTTGCGAACTCTACATCAATATTGTCAACCCCTACCCCACACCTTGCAATTATTTTTAGGTTATTTGCTTTTTCAATTATTTCTTTTGTTAATTGAGTTGAACTTCTAATAACTGCAATGTCTGCATCATTAATTTCTAAAACTAAATCTTGATCTTTTGATTCAGATGCAGAGATATCTATACATTCACCAAGTGAATGTAGTTCTTCTAAAACTTTGCTATTCAATGTATCGCAAATAAGTATTTTCATTATATGATTTCTAGTTTTTTTAAAGCCATTTCATGAATTTCTTTCGACGCAGAAGCCAAAACATATACATTACTTTGATTAAAATTTAGCTTTTTACCCTCCCAATCTGTCATGATACCACCAGCTCCTTCTACTATTTTGATAAGTGGTAAATAATCATGAGGTGATGTTAATCTTTCAGCAACAATATCGATATATCCACTAGCAAGCAAACCATAATTATAACAATCACTTCCTGTTGTAGTAACTTTTACGGATTGCTCCAGTGATTGATAGGCTCTCCACTTTTTCATTCCAAATTCATGACTGGAAGTTGTTGCCATGACAGCATCTTTTAAATTATCTACAGCTTTACATTTAGTAATTTTATGATTTACTTTAGTTTCATTTGAAGTAAAAGAAGTCCACCTTTCTCCTAGAGCTGGACAATCTATTACACCCCCGATCAATTCATCATTAATTACTAAGGCTATAAGAGTTCCAAAGTCATGTTTTCCGGCAACAAAACTTCTTGTACCATCAATTGGATCTATATACCATGTGATATTTTCTGAACCTTCAAAATCATCTAATTCTTCTCCAATAATTTTATGATTTGGATATTTTTCAAAAATCTTATTTCTAATAAATTGCTCTATATCTTCGTCAGCTTTTGTCACAGGACTAAAATCTCCTTTAAGAGTTAGATCTCTAATTTTTCGAAAATTATTTAATGCAATTTCACCTGATAAATCCAGTATTTCATTTACAAAATGTTCAAATTCAATATTTTTATCAATCACTACAAACCACTTATTTAAATTAAAAGTTATTTTATATTAATTAAAATATCTTACGACTGATTAACAAAGATTATTAAATGTAATTTAATTTTTTTAGCTTATTTTCAAGATCAATGTCTGTTGGTTCAACCAAAAACGACCCGTCTTCAAACACAATAGTAGGTATTCTTCTTTGATTAACTTGTAGAGATTTGATATATTCGTTTGCTTCTTGGTCTACATCAACATTAATTTCATTAAAATCAACATGAAATTTTTTCAAGAGAGCTTTTGACCTCACACAGTCTCCACACCAGTCAGTAGTATAAAAATCTATTTTCATTTTATGAATTTCCCTGAAGTGGGTCGAGCAATATAGTAAGCAGGTCACTTATTCCTGCCAAGCTTTGAAAAGCTGTCTCAAGTGAGATCACTGTATCAACCGCAACCTCTAACTTAGGCAGCAAAGATTGGATATCTGCAATAACTGTTAAAGCATTATCAACTTCTGTAGACAAAGTTTGTAACTCTGAATATATGAAATACCCAGCACCTATAAAAAGAGTTAAAAGAACTATTTGGAAAAAAAGAATTAATTTAAGCAAATTAAATTAGTGCTGAAACTTTTTCTTTTATAACTTCTTTTGGTTGTACACCAACGAATCTCTCTTTAACTTCTCCATCTTTAAGCATTACAACTGTAGGTACACCCATAACACCATTTGCTCCGGCAATTTCTGGATGTTGGTCAACATCAAGCTTAACAAACTCTACTCCATCAACTTCACTTGAGAGTTCTTCCAAAATAGGGCTTAAAACTTTACAAGGACCACACCATGTAGCATGAAAATCAATTACAACTGGTGCTTCAGAACTTAATAATTCGTTATATTCTTGAGCATTTATATCTTTCATTTATCTCCTTAATTGCTTACTTATTTTATAACCTTTGGATTTATACAAGTAACTTTCTGTGACAAATAAATTAGAAATTTTCTTTATAATTAAACACATGAACAATGTAATTGTCTCTCCACACTATTTATCAACAGAAATTGGTTCAACAATTTTTAATAAGGGTGGTAATGCTGTAGATGCAGCAATTTTGACAAATCTCGTCCAAGGAATAGTTGCTCCGGAGACTTGTGGAATCGGAGGAGATTTATTTGCACTTATTTGGGTCCCAGGTAAAAATAAACCAGAATTTCTTGATGCATCTGGCTATTCAGGAAGCAATGTTGACCAAGACTTACTGCCAAATTATGAACGTATTCCATTAAATCACCCTTTATCGGTAACTGTTCCAGGTGCTGTTGCAGGGTGGCGAGAGTTAAGTTATAGGTATGGAAATATTTCTATTGAACAGATTTTAGATATTGGAATAAACCTCTGCCATGAAGGATTCAGAATAAGTAAAGAGTTATTTCATTCTCTAAATGTTCATAGTGAAGAATTAAGTGGACAAAACTCTGGATATTCATTTTATAGAGATAATCAACCCTATAGTATTGATACATTAATCAGAAGGCCTCAGCTTGGAAAGACTCTGGAGTTATTAAAAGAGCACGGACTCGAATATTTTTATAATGGTGAAATTGCCAAAGAGATTTCTAATTCTGTAAAAGGTTTACTAACTATAGAAGACCTATCAAGTTATAAAGCTATCTGGAGAGAGCCACTTCATCAAAATATTTATGGATACGATGGTTGGACTAGCCCACCGAGTACACAGGGATACTTAACTCTAAGCGCTCTAAAAGGTTTTGAAATGATTAATAATAAAGATGACTATCTACACACATTAATTGAGTCTTATAGAATTTTTGCATCAGACAGGGACAATATTACCTACGATTATCAAGGAAGTGTTCAAAAGTTTTTAGGTATTGATGATCAATATATCAGAGATAAAGTAAGTCTTTTTGACAGGAATGCTGCAGGAAAATATAATTTTCCGAATCCTCATGGAGGAGGGACTGCTTACATGAATGCAGTTGATGAAAATGGACTTGGTATTTCATTAATTCAATCAAATTTTTATGGTATTGGTAGCAGAATTGGTGTGGGAAATTATGGATTTTTTCTTCACAACAGAGGGTGTGGATTTAATTTAATCAAAGGTCATCCAAATAGCTTAGGTCCTAACAAAAAGCCTTTACATACTTTATCCCCGACAATATGGTCTAAGGATGGTTCATTAGATTTTATTACTGGAACTAGAGGGGGGCGTTATCAACCCCAGTTGCTTGCTCAAACCATACTTCCATATATTCTTGGAGAAAGTAGTTTTGAAGAGATTATGGAAAAACCCAGATGGACCATAGAGTATTTTGGATCTAATACTTCTTCTAATATTAAGTTTGAATTCTTAAATGAACCTGAAATATCTCGTCTAAAAGAAAAAGGGCATGAAATTTCAGTTGAAAACAAACTTATAGGTGGATATGGACCAATTTCAACAATTTATAAGAACTCTGATAAAAATTTTATTGGAGTACCCGATATCAGAGTTGGTACAGAAAAAGCCTTTAATAGTTCTTAATTTCTTTGGAATGTTCTTTATTTAGAATTTTCTTTCGATTGTCATAATCTTTTTTACCTTTAGCTAAAGCTAGTTCGATTTTAATAAATCCATTTTTTTCAAACAACTTAGTTGCAATTAATGTATAACCCTTTTGAGATAAAAGGCCAATGAGTTTTTTAATCTCCCCTTTATGTAACAGAAGTTTCCTTTGGGACTTTGGGTTGTAATCTGTATTATCAGAATATTTATAAGGTTCGATATTCATTTCCATGATATATGCCTCTTCTTTAACAATGCTTGCAAAAGCATCAACTATTGATACACCACCACTTCGTATACTTTTTGTTTCAGACCCGGATAGAACAACCCCTGCTTCATAGAAATCTAAAAACTCATATGAATTTCGTGCTTTTCGATTTTCAGCAAATACTTTCATCGATCTAGGAAGCAATATGGATTGACCCTTCCGCGAGAAGTAGGGTCGAGATACGATAGAGAACAATTGGCTGAACTTGGGTTTCTTAGCCTTGTTTCAAAATGAACATGGGGTCCTGTGGTCCTGCCAGTCGTACCAATAGTGCCTATTTGATCTCCTGTTATAACAGTTTGACCTACACTTACTAGTATTTTGTCCATATGAAAATATAATGTTGTCATTCCACCACCGTGATCAATGAAAACTGTTCTACCGGCATTGCCATAATATCTTGCAAGTATTACAACCCCACCACCTGCTGCATATATTGGCGTACCTCTTGAAGCGGCAATGTCAATTGCACCATGAAAACTTGTAGTGCCTCCGAGTCTTCTCCATTTATAACCACTCGAAACATACCCTGTTTTAACAGGCCAAGAAAGTTTATCTGGAGCAACACCACCAGCACTACTAAGCCTTTCAATATCGGCTTGGATAGCATCCTCAAGCTTTTCAAGGTCAGCATGCTCTTTATCTAATTTTTCAAGCTCTTTATTTGCTTGATTTAATAAACTTTGTGCATTTTGCCTTGCCCTAAGTACTTGAGCTTTTTTAGACTCTACTAGCTTTTTTTCTCTCTCAACTGCTTCTTTCTTATCTTCAATCTCTTCTGCAAACTCCTCTGCTTCAATGGATATTTCATTTTTTCTTTCTTCATCATTTTGGAGGTTAGTTACTATTTCAACTCTTTCTTCTTCACGTTGCGTCAAAAACTCTGTTTGATTAGAAGCTAAATTTTCAAGTGCATTTAATTGTTCAATAATTTCATAAGCTGAGTCAACTACAGTAGAGGCATATCCTAACGCAACTAAGAAATTGGATAGCTCATCTAGCTCAATAAATAAAGCAGTTGTAGGGCTCATGACTCCATTTATGTAAAGACTTACAGCTTGATCTTGCAGTCCTTCATCTGCAACTAAAAGTTTTTTTTGTGTTTCAAGTAACTCATCTGTTACTTCTAACATCTCATTTTTAATTCTTCCAAGTTTTATTTGTTCATTAACAATATTTTCTTGAACAGCTGCTAGATCATTTAATGAGAAATTATAATTTTCTAATGCCTTTTCCAACTCTCTTTGAACTAATGTCAATCTACTTTGCACTTCTGCTAATTCACTATTGACTTGTGCTAAATCTTTATCATTTGCAATTATTGCCTTTTCTAAATCTGTTCTTTCTCCTTCGTATTTGCTTATTTGTTCAGCAATTGCTTGTAGTTGTTTTTCAACTTCAATTAATCTGTCTTCTGCAGTAATCGCACTCAAATCATTTGGAAATATAAAAGAAGTAAAGAAAAAAATGGGAGTAAATAATAAGATAATTTTTTTAATCATTTAAAGCTTTTCTAATTCCAACAAAAGAAGCAAATAATCCGAAAATTAGTGAAAACATTAATAACGAAAGAGTGAGGAATATCAAGTAATCATCAGAAATATTTATATCAAAAATACTATCAGCAACTACAGAGCTTTTAGAATATTCTATTAATGCCCAACCAAAACCAACAGCAATGCTTGTTCCAATCAAAGACTCCAATACTGCTTCAAATATGAAAGGTAATCTAATGTAAGTTGAGGAAGCCCCAATAAGTCTCATTATTTTTATTTCTTTTTTCTTAGAGTAAGCAGCTAGCCTTAAGGTGTTAATAATCAATATAAAAGCCGCAAAACCAATAAGTAGTGCAAAAGCAGAAGCAGAAATAACAAGTGTATCTGTGAGGCTCAAAAGTCTTTCAATTGCTTCTCCAGAAGTTCTAATCTCTTTTACAGCTGGATTGCCATCTAATCTTTCAATAATTAATTTATAGTCTGATGGATTATTTAAATTTATTCTTAGTGATGCAGGTAAAATTTCATAATCTACTTCAGCCAAAAGTTCTGGCTGATCTCTAAATAAAACTTTGAACTCTTCTTCTGCTTCAGGTTTAGAAAAATAATCAACAGTCCTTACTTCTGGATAGTCTTCAAGTGATGTTTCTAATTGTTTATGTGCTGTAGTGGTCACTCTATCATCAAGAAACACAACAACATGAATTCCACTCTGCCAACGGAGAGTATTGTTTTCAACTATGGATCTTGCTGACAAAGTTGTAAATACAAGAAAGCTAGAAACTAAAACAGCAATTATTGTAGCAAATACAAGAAGTGGAGTTCTTCTCATATTTAATACAGTATTTTTTAGGACGTAAGAAAATTTACCCATAATTACCTAACAATATAGCTACCATCTAATTCGTCTCGTACTATCTTTCCATCTGATAATTCTAGAACTCTCTTTTTTCTTCTATTAACAATTGAGGAATCATGTGTTGCCATAATAACTGTTGTTCCTGCTCTATTTATTTTTTCTAATAAAGACACTATTTGAATACTTAAATCTGGATCAAGATTTCCAGTAGGTTCATCACACAATAGGACTACAGGATTATTTGCTAGTGCTCTAGCTATGCTTACTCGAGTTTGCTCTCCGCCAGATAATTGTCCCGGATACTTATAGGCATTTTCATTTAACTCAACTAAATCAAGAAGCGTATTTGTTTTTGCATCAATCTCTTCAGGCAAGCTTCCCATTACTTCTAAAGCAAAAGAAATATTTTCAAAGGTATTCCTGTTTTCTAATAACTGCGGTTCTTGAGTGACTATTCCAATTTTTCTTCTTAATAAAGGAATTTTCCATTTAGGTAATTTAGAAACATCAATATTAGCAACCTCAATTTCCCCTTTTGTAGCAATATATTCTTTATAAAGTAATTTTAAAAAAGAAGACTTACCACTTCCAGAATGCCCTACTAAATAAACAAACTCACCTTGTTCAACTTTTGTGGAGATATTAGATATAGCTACACTTCCACCTTGAAATACTAAAGATACATTTTTTAAACTAATCATTTATTCCCTGTCTTCGCCATTTTAGATACTCTTTGATAAATACGGAAATATCTCCATCCAGTACATTTGAAATATTGCCAACTTCAGTATTACTCCTAGCGTCTTTCACTTGTTGATAAGGTTGCATAACATAAGATCTAATTTGTCGACCCCAGCCAGCTTCGTGTTGGTCTCCTCTTATATTATTAATTTTAAGAAGTTCTTCTTCTTTTTGCTTAAGAATTAGTTTTGTTTTTAATAATTCAAGGGCTCTATTTTTATTTTGCAGTTGTGACCTTTCTGCTTGGCAGGCAACTACTAAACCTGATTCAATATGTGTAATTCTTACTGCCGAATCAGTTGTATTCACATGTTGGCCACCAGCACCTGATGATCTGTATACATCTACTCTTATTTCATCATCTTGAATTACTATGTCCTCATTGTGTTCAATTAGTGGCACGACGTCTACACCTGCAAAACTAGTATGCCTTCTTTTATTGCTATCAAAAGGGCTAATCCTAACAAGCCTGTGTACTCCTCTTTCACTTTCTAAAGTTGCATAAGCTCTGTATGAATCTACTCTGATCGATGCTGATTTTATCCCAGCTTCTTCACCTTGTGAAATTTCTTCAATTTGATATTTCATATCTTGACTAGATAAAAATCTGGTATACATTCTAAATAACATTTCTGCCCAATCGTGTGCATCTACTCCCCCAGCACCAGCATTGATTGATATCACTGCATTTAAATCGTCATACTCTCCAAAATATAGTGCTTCATTTTCAATTTCCTCAATCATTACCTCAAAGTTTTTTATTTCGTCTATGAAATCGTTTTCATTTAAATTCTCTTCTCCAGTGATTACTATTAATTCTTTAATATCAGATAAATTTGCTTCTAAATCCTCTAAAGAAGAAATCAATTTTTCTATCGTTGAAGCTTCAATTGATACTTTTTGTGCACGTTGAGGATTATTCCAAAAATCTTTTTGATTTATTTCAATGTTTAATTCTTTTAACTTTTTTACTTTATTTTCAAAGTCAAAGATACTCCTTAGCAGAAGAAAGCCGTTCGTTAAATAAAGATATTTTTTTTAAGATTTCTTTATACATTTATCAACCAATCCGCATTTTTTAAATTTTTTCCCTGAACCACAATAGCAAGGGTCATTTCTTCCTATTTTATCTTTAGCAATTACCTTATCTTTTACATTATCATCAATATTTTTTTCTTTTTGAACAATCAAAGTTTTATCAAAATTTAATAAAATCCTTATTACTGAAAACTTAACATTATTAATCAATTCTTCAAAAAGATCATATCCCTCATTTTGATACTCAACTAATGGATCTCTTTGCCCCATTGCTCTCAATCCTATTCCCGATCGTAGATAATCCATTTCAGCTAAATGATCTTTCCATGACTGATCGATAAATGACAGAGCTGAACCCCTTGCAAGTCTCCAAAAATTTTCTTTATCCTGATTTTCATTGTCATTAAAAAGATTTTCAAGATCTTTATAAATATCCAAATCGTCATTTATTTCTAAATTTTTAAGAAATTTACCTCTTGCTAAGTCGCTTAATAGTTCACCTAGCTCATTTTCAACAAGCTCATTGAAGTGTTCTAGGTTTTCATAACTCTTTTTAAAAGACTCAATGTTGTTTGCAACTGTTTCTAAAACATCTGATAACCAGCCTTCTATCAAGCTACTAATATTTTCAGATCGTAGCAGCTCTCTTCGCCATTTATAAATAACATCTCTTTGCTGATTAAGAACTTGGTCAAACTTTAGTACATTTTTTCTTATTTCAAAATTTAATGACTCAACTTGAGCTTGCGCTCTTTCAATACTTTTAGTAACCATCGATTGCTCAATTCTCTCATCATCAGGTAAATTTAGTTTATTCATTATTGATTCTATTCTTTCACCCTGAAATCTACGCATGAGCTCATCTTGTAAAGAAATATAAAATCTAGATTCACCTGGATCTCCTTGTCTACCAGATCTACCTCTTAACTGATTATCAATCCTTCTTGATTCGTGTCTTTCCGTTCCAAGAACATAAAGACCCCCAAGAGAAAGAACTTTTTCTTTTTCTTTTTCTACGTTGTCTTCAAGTTTTTTAATTTTAGATTTTAAATAATTTGGATTTTCTAGCTTTTCTTCATTTATTTGGAGTTGTAATGCCATCTCATCAGCATTACCTCCAAGCTTTATATCTACTCCTCTACCTGCCATGTTTGTTGCTACTGTTACAGCGCCTAACTTTCCTGCTTGAGCAATAATATTGGCTTCTTGTTCGTGATTTTTTGCATTAAGTACATTATGGACAATTCCTTTAGAGGTTAATATTTTTGAAATTTCTTCTGAGGCTTCAACTGATACCGTTCCAAGCAATATTGGTTGTCCATTTTGATTTCTAATTTTTATATCTTCAATTACAGCTTCTAATTTTGCTTTATTGGTTTTGTAAACTGCATCTTGCTGATCAACTCTTTGTACTGGAAGATTTGTTGGTATTTCAACTACTTCTAAATTGTAAATTTGAACAAACTCGTCTTCTTCGGTTTTTGCAGTACCTGTCATTCCAGCAAGGTTTTCGTACATTCTGAAATAGTTTTGATAAGTTATAGAAGCAAGAGTTTGATTTTCATCTTGTATTTTTACGTTTTCCTTTGCTTCTAATGCCTGATGAAGGCCGTCCGAATATCTTCTTCCTTCAAGTACTCTGCCTGTAAATTCATCAACAATTTTTATTTGTCCATCCCCAATTATGTAATCCACATCTTTTACATAAATTGTTTTAGCTCTTAATGTTGCAGTTAAATAATGAATAAAATTTGTTTTAGTATTTTCGTAAAGATTGGATATACCTAGCTTTGATTCTACATACTCAACTCCGAGTTCAGTTGTATGTACCTGTTTTTTAGCTTCATCAATTTCATAATGAATATCTCTTTTCATTCCCTTTACGATTTTTGTAAATTCTGAATACCACTTTGTAGAATCGCTAACTTTGCCTGAAATTATTAAAGGAGTTCTTGCTTCATCAACCAATATTGAGTCAACTTCGTCAATTACACTGTAAAATAACTCTCCTTGTACAAGTTGTTCTCTAGAGATAGCCATATTATCCCTTAAATAGTCAAATCCGAATTCATTATTTGTTCCGTAAGTAATGTCTTTTTTATAAGCTTGATTTTTTTCTGCGGGATCTTGGTTTGAATGTATTAATCCCACTTCAAGTCCCAGAAAATTATAAATTGGACTCATCCACTCTGCATCCCTTTTTGCTAAATACTCGTTAACAGTGACAACATGTACCCCTTTTTTAAATAATGCCATTAAAGAAATAGGTAGTGTTGAAACTAAAGTTTTTCCTTCTCCAGTTTTCATTTCGGCTATTTTATTTCTTAGTAAGACTAACCCTCCAAAAAGCTGTACATCATAATGTCTTTGGCCAAGTGTTCTTTTCGCAGCTTCTCTAATATAAGCAAAAGCTTCAACTTCTATACTTTGAGGATCTCCATTGAGTTTTTTTGATAATTCTTGAAAGTTTAATTTTATTTCTTCATCAGAAAATAATTCAAATTCTTTTTCCTTATCATTGATGGCTTGAACCACATCGTTAAGTTCTGAAGCAAGCTTTCCACTTCCAACAGATAAGACTCTTTTAAATATACTCAAATTTAGCTAGTGCCGTGCTCCCATGAATCAAGATATTTAATTTGCTCCTCAGTAAGAACCTCTAACTCACCACCCATGAGTCCTAATTTTGTAGCAGCTATCTTTAAATCCACTTCTTTTGGCAATGTATATACTTTTGATTCAAGAGTTTTATAATTATCTTTTATCCACTCAGCTGCAAGAGCCTGATTTGCAAAAGACATATCCATAACTGATGCAGGATGTCCAGTTGCGGCAGCTAAATTTACTAGCCTTCCTTCAGCAAGAACTAGAATTTCTTTATCATTATATTTATAGCTGTCAACATGTTCTCTCACTCTATCAACACTTGAACTATGTTCCTTAAGAGCTTTAAGATTTATCTCTACATCAAAATGACCTGCATTTGCAAGCGCAACTCCGTCTTTCATGACATCAAAATGTTGTTTATCTAAAGCATGCATGTTGCCTGTAACTGAAACAATAACATCAGCAATTTTTGCAGCGTTAATACTAGATTTTACTTCATAACCATGCATTAGAGCTTCTAAAGCCCTTACTGAATTTGGTTCAACAACCGTAACTTTAGCTCCCATACCATAAGCCCTTTCGGCAACTCCTTTGCCACAATCGCCAAATCCAATAACTACAACATTTAGTCCTGCGATAAGTAAATCTGTGGCCCTAACAACACCATCCATAGCACTTTGACCAGTACCAAATCTGTTATCAAAAAGATGTTTAGTGTCTGAATCATTCACAGCAACAACTGGGAACCTTAGCTTATTATTTTTTTCCATAGATTTAAGCCTTATTACTCCCGTTGTAGTTTCCTCCATGGAACCCATTACAGGCAAATCAGCTCTATCAGTATGAAGTAGAGAAACTAAATCAGCACCATCATCCATTGTGATGTCTGGTTTAGTATCTAATACAGAATTAAGGTGCTTGAAAAAATCTTCATTACTAACACCATATATTGCATGAACCTCAACACCACTATCAGCAAGATAAGCTGCTACTGAGTCTTTGGTAGAAAGAGGGTTGGAAGCACATAATGCGACATTTGCACCTGCCGACTGCAGGGTTAACATTAAATTAGCGGTTTCTTTAGTTACATGCATACATGCACCGATATTCAATCCATCCAGGGGTTTTCTTTTTTCAAAATCAAGTTTTATATCTTCTAAAACTTGCATTTGTCTTTGTGCCCAGTTGACCTCATCTTTACCAATTGCAGCTAAATTAGCATCTTTTATTGTTGACATAGTTTAATTTATCCTTTTAATAATTTTTTTAACTTTTCTATTGAAGTAATGTCATAAGGGTCAATATTTAAATTGTCAGCCATATAAACACTTACCAAATCACCTATTAATGTTAAATGAAATAAATTACTAATGATATTTTTTGAGGATATATTCTCAATTTCAGAGATATTAACCTTATCGCCAATAATTTCTTTTGTTAACTCAAATCTTTTATTAATTTGAGAATTTTCCTCAGAAGATCTTAAAAATAGCAATTGATAATTATTTTTGGAATCATTTTTGTTTGCTTCCCAAGAAAGTATTTCATTATGATGGACTTCAGGCATATATCCAACAAAAGCTTTAGATTTTGCATTCTCGTTAATTTGAGTCTTCCATCGTTGAGCAACTAAATATGTTAACGGAGTACCTCCATATATTACAGAAGTCTTAGTGCTGATCTCTTTAGAGATATTTAAAGTTTGTGTTAACAACTCGTTTTCTGATTGATTAGCTAAAGCATCATTTAAATAATCACCAGCTTGATTGCACATCTCTAGATATTTTCCATCTTTATCAGAAGAAACATAATGCATTACAGCTTTTGTCATTAGTCCAAACGCTGCTCTAGGTTGGAGTCCTGGTGGAACTTTTACAAATGGTCGTTTATGCTCTGTTGCTAATTCTAGCAATTGTCCTCCACTTGAAATTACTGACCAATCTAATTTATATTTAATTGCATCATTTAAAGCTTCAACAGTCTCTTCAGTGTTCCCAGAATAAGAAATAAAAAGACACTTTGGCCTCCTGTCAGCAACAACTTTTGGAATCCCATATGCTTTTCTAACTTCAACATTTATTTGAGTATTTTCATTTAAAACAAGCTTTAAAACATCCCCCGCAACTCCAGAACCACCCATACCAACAATTAATAAATCATTGTAAGAATCAATTATAAAATCCGTTGAAGTTTCTAACTCTTTTTTCAATTGATTACCTAAATCAAGTACGTGTTCAATCATTATTATCTATATGGTAGTTGAAATTTTCTCTAAAACTTCATCAAGTATTTTTTGAGATGGAGCTTCTATGTTTACTCTTAATTTAGGTTCGGTGTTTGAGCCTCTAACATTAAACCAAAAGTTTTCATCAAAATATGAAAGACCATCAAGTTCATCAAAGTCACCAGTAAAAACAGTTTTAATTTTCTCCAAAGAGCTATCTACATCTTCAACTACATAGTTGATTTCTCCTGATGATGGAGGAAAATTATACTTATCGATCATACTGCTAACCTTCTCTCCTCGCTCAGAAATAATGGTCATAAACATTAAGAGAGTAAGTATTGCGGAATCAGCAAAATAATTATCTTTATAATAAAAATGAGCGCTATGTTCACCACCAAAATCTGCTTCGAGTTCTTTCATCATTGCTTTTATGTTTGAATGACCCACCTTACACCTAAAGAGAGAAATATTTTTTGATTCAAGTATTGATAAAGCATGCGGTGAAACATTAACGTTATACACAACTTTTAAATTATCATTTTTTTCAGATAAGTAGTCTGCAATTAATGTTGTCATCATACTTCCTGATATAACTTTTCCAGTATCATCAATAAAAACTGCTCTGTCGGCATCTCCATCAAAAGCTACACCGAAATCAAGTTTTTTTTCTTGAACGAGTTTTATGATTTCTTTCAAGTTGTCTATGTTTGATGGATCAGCCGGATGATTTGGGAAATTTCCATCAACTTCCATATAAAGCTTTTCACAATCAAAATTATAAATTGTTGATAAATCTTCAAAGACCGAACCTATTGCTCCATTTCCTCCATCAACTCCAAATTTTATTTGGCTATTTACTTTTTCAGGTATTACTAGCTTCTGTATATGCTCAAAATATAATTTCAATTCATTGTTTGTTTCTAAATTTAAATTGCTTATTGCACCAAGGTCTATATTTTTAATATTGTTTTTTATTTCTAAAAGACCTGAATGCTCACCAATTGGTACCGCTCCTGAATTGCAAAGTTTCAATCCATTATATTCTTTTGGGTTGTGAGAAGCAGTGATGATAACTCCTGGTAATTCAAGTAGTCCCGATAAAGAATACACAACATCTGTTGGTACAAGACCAACATATAAAACTGATTTGTCACTGTTAGATATACCAGATGCAACTGCGTTTAACATTTCCATATTGGATAAACGACCATCATGACCAATTAAAATTTTCTCTGAATCAACATATTTTGCGAAAGAGTATCCAATTTTATAAGCATCTTGCAAAGATAGGGTGTCCCCAAAGACACCTCTAATATCGTAGGATTTAAAAATAACATCTAGATTATTACTCATTACCCAATTATTGTACTCTTGATGGAATCAAAGTTTAACTTTAAGAATTTTTCAATTGTAATACCTATTTACAATGAGGAGGAAATACTTGAAGAATCTACAAATGCAATTTTTTCATTGTGTAAAAATATGGGCATTGATTTTGAAATTATTTTTTCAGAAAATGGTTCTACTGATAATACAAAAAAAATTGCTGATGCGTTAAGTAATAAATATTCAGAGATTAAAATTATATCCAATCCAGAACCAAACTACGGAAATGCATTAAAAGCTGGATTTGAATTAGCAAAAAATGATTTAGTTATTTCATTTGATATTGATTATTATTCAGAATCTTTTTTACATGAAGCATTAATGCTTGATAATCAATATTCCTCAATAACAGCTTCCAAAAGACTTGGATCCTCTGAAGATGGGCGAAGGCTAATTAGACGGTTAGCTACTAATTTTTTTGTAATTCTTTTAAAAACTCTTTTTGGTACAAAATTAAGTGATACCCATGGAATGAAGGCAATTAAAAAAACAGAAATTAAAAAATTTCTTCCAAAAGTTATTTCGACACAAGACATTTTTGATACAGAATTATTACTAAGAATAGAAAAAAACGGTGGCAAAATAAAAGAGATACCTGCGAAAGTAAATGAAATTAGACCTAGTGTGTCTGTGATTTATAAAAGAATCCCAAGAACAATAAAAAGCTTATTTAAATTAAGAGTTATTTTTTATAAAGAGTCTTTAAAAACAAAAAATTTATAAATCAAGTATTTGATAGGTAGTACAGATCCATGTATAAGAATTGTAATTACAAGAAACCAAAGTTGATCTTTTTGTAAAGCATCATTGATAAAATTAATTATGAACCAAACAAGATTTGGAGCAAATAAGCTAATTAAGTTAGTATAAGAAAAATTTAAAAACTCTTTTAACTTTCCTCCAAAAAAACTAAATTTAAAAATTATTCTTCTTGATAAATAATATGAAATGATTACACCAATTAAAAATGCAAGTACATTAGTTACATAAGTTCTTAAAGGAAATTCAATAAAAGTAAGAACTAAAAATTGAAATAAATATGTCAAAGTTAAACCAATTATCAAATTTAAAGCACCAACAATATATGTTCTAATTAACTGCATCATTGATGTGTCGCTTTGAAAAATTTTTAGAGATTTTAACTTGTTAAACATTATCAGATCTTTTTTTATACTTGTAAGTAATAAGTAAAGCACCAAATAGTGACAAAATCGATAATAAATTCAGAGCTTTTTCAACATTACTCGACTCAAATTTAATTTCCACAAATTCATCTTTTGGAATAACTGCCATAAATGAGGGTGAGATTCTAAAAGGCCCATAGCCATTTTTAATTTTCCAATTTGGAAAATATGATACTTTAATTAAATGAAGTTGATTAGGTTTATTTGTTTTAAAAGTAATCAAGTCATTTTGAATATTCAAATCACTTATTAAGAGATCAGTATTTTTTTCACTTCGAACAGTCAAGCTCTCATCATAGTTTTCAATTATTTTATGATTTAGTTCTTCCTTAAAGCTCTTATATGCAGCTTCAAAGAAACTTTGTTCACTGCCGTCTCTTAAAACTGCATTCTTAAGACGATCATAAAAATCTGGACTTTCAAATATGTGTAAGCTGTCTTCAACAAGCTCAACTTTCTTAGTATTTATTGAATAGACATTGAATACTTCATTTGAGAATAAAAAGTTAAAATTTTCACTTTCATTAGCTTTATCTTTAATTGACGAAGTGTATGCAATAAAATAATCTACACCCAGTTCCTCCATTAATCTAAAACCTTTATCGAATTCACCATTAATATAAGTTAACCCTCCAACTGGATTGGAAGGTCTTTCAGCAAGTCCAGAAACTGTTAAAAAATGAAACGGTGTAGTTATACTTGAATCAAAATATAAACCTTCGACACTTTGGTGATCTGTAAACATAGGGATTGTCATCAGTACCATAGGGGTACCATATTTATTTAAATCAGAATTTGGTTCCCACATGATTCTACCTGGCTCAAGTGTATCTAAACCTTCATAAAGAGTTGTAATATCTGACCAGTTATTTTTGCTTTCATAACCACTAAAATTCCAATTCAACCAGTGTGGCAAGTAGCTTAAAGTTCCAAAAGTTAGAGACACAAGGGTTGTGTAAATTAAAGATTTTTCAGAGTTTATTGAAATTAAAAACATTAACAAAATAATTAAATTTATGCTTATCGTTGTTGTTGAATAAGTGTTTCCCCATTTGGAATAATACAAATACATTAAGTAAGAGTTGATAGACAAAATAAATACAATCAAAGGATATTTACCCTGTATTTTTTTTGTTAAATTCTTAATATCAAAATGGAGTAAATTAAAAAACAAAATTATGATACCTAAATTAAAAAATGGAACAATCCTACCATTCCAAAGAGCGCTTTCGGGTCCGTAAAAAAATAAAAATATTGAGATTGAAACTAAATATAATTCAAATCCAGCAACTGCCTTTAAAGTGGTTCTACTACTACTTAAAATTACATAAATAATTGCACCTATAGCAAATGGGAGTACATCAGATTTTACTAGATCTGAAAGCTGGGTATAAGGAGTATATGTCATGTTTGTAGTAAATTCTAAATTTAGAAATAATGAAATAGAAAATCTCATAGCGATAAACAAGAAAAATAGAAAGGCAGCAATTTTTATAGTAATTTTTGCATTACTTTTTAAGAAGTAATAAGCAAATATTGGCAAATAAATCATGAAAGGAATTAAATGGGAAAGCACCGAAAGGCCAATAAGTAAAGAAGCAATTTCTGTGGAATATCTATGGTTTGACTTTAACAAATAAAATATTGAAAAATTTGCAAAAGCAATAGAGTAAGTAAATGAGTACTGGCCTGCAAGTGATGAAGCTAAATTTCCTCCAAAGATTGTGAAAGATTCAGTAAGCAAATAAAGTAACCCAACCCCAAATCCGTAAAAAGAAAATTCTTTTGAATTTTTTCTCATCAGCATTTCAATAGAAATTACTAATAGAACTTGTGAAATTAGCACCATGGTTTTAAAAGAAATAGAAAATGGAAATAAAAAACTTAACAAACTAGTAATGATCGGAGGAAGTGGAAAATAAAAGTAGTAAACTGGGTAGCCAGCAAACCAGTCCTGTGACCATCCACTTAATTTAAAATTGTTAAATAACTCAGTAACAAAAAACTTAGTCGGTACAATATGTGCTCCCATATCCCCACCGGTTGGAAGCAAATCAGAAAAAACTAGTTCTATTCGCAAAAATATTAATAACAAAGAACCTAAGGCAACTTTTATAAAAAGATTATTTTTAAGCATCAGTTAAATTTTTACCTAAATATTTGGTTTTTCTTTTTCCTGCCTCAGTCCATTCTGCGTACCAGTATGGACCGTGCGGACAGGAATTGCATGACTCTTTTCCGCACTTTATTGATTTTGTTCTATAAGAAACTTTTACATCAGATTCAATTTTTAACTTATTGTCCACCAATAATTTTATTCTCTTTAAATCTGCTTCATCAAGTTCCGATAATCCATCTAGAATATCTTTGTCTATCATTACTAAAATGTTAGTTGAAAGGTCAAATATTTAAGGTTCTTATAAATGAAAAAAGTTGTTTATTTAAGTGGAGGTGTTGGAGGTGCTAAATTTGCTAAGGGGTTAAGCAAATTAAGAAATCTTGACTTATCAATAATCGTTAATACTGGTGACGACGAATATATACATGGCGTAGCTCTTTCACCAGACATTGATTCTGTAATTTATGGCTTAGCAAATATAGAAGGTAAACACGGTTGGGGTATTTTAAATGATAAATTCACTGTACATAGTGAGTTAAAAAAGTTTTATGATTTAAATTTTATGATAGGCGACAAAGACCTAGCTCTTAATTTGTTTAGAAACCAAATGATAAACGAGGGTTTAAAACTTTCAGAAATTACAGATATAATAAAAAACAAATTTAACATAAGATGTAAAATTCTTCCAATGTCTGATGATAAAGTAAGTACAAAACTTATTACTAAAAGTGGTGAAAAATTGAATTTTCAAAATTATTTTGTAGAAAAAATGGCAAAACCAAGATTAAGAAAAGTTGTCTATGAGGGCTCCAGAAAAGCGAATGTCTCAAATCAAGTCATAAACTTGATAAATCAGAGTGATGTTTTGATTATTGGTCCTTCAAATCCAATCCTATCTATTGGTCCTATACTGTCCATAAGTAGAATCAACCAATCAATTCAAAGTCATAATAATGTCATTGCTATCAGTCCCTTTGTTGGCAAAAAAGCACTTAAAGGTCCTTCTGTTCAAAACTTTATTGATATGGGATATAAGCCAGATATTCAAGGATTAAAAAAATATTATAAGAACCGAGTAAATAAATTTTATGTTCATAATGGAGATTCTGATGGTTCTTCTAACGTCTTTGAAGATCAAATTGTTTTTAAAAATGAAAATGACTCAAAAATTCTAGCTAAAAAGATATTGCAAAATGGATGAGGTAAGAATAATTCCTATTCAGGGAATTCCAGAAATTAAAGTTGATGATAATTTGGCTGAAATTACATTCGAAGTCTTAAATAAAAGTGAAATAGGCATTGAAAAAAATGACATTTTTGTAGTTACACAAAAAATTGTGTCAAAAAGTGAAGGAATGGAGAGAGATCTTTTAAATTATGATTTTGAAGAGCTCCTGAATAATGAGACTCAAAAAATCATTAGAAAAAGAGGAGATTTAGTTATAGCAAAGACAAACCATGGGTTTATTTGTGCAAATGCTGGAATTGATAAGTCAAATGTAAGAAAAAATACAGCTTTACTTCTTCCTGAAGACCCCAACAAGTCTGCATACAAATTTCGAAAAAGATTTGAATCTTTATCAAACTTACCAATAGCTGTCATTATTTCTGATACATTTGGTCGAGCATGGAGAAAAGGTCAAGTTAATTTTGCGATTGGTTCATCTGGAATAAATCCTATTGACAGCTACATTGGCAAATTAGACAGTTTTGAAAATGAACTAAGTGCAACAGAAATTGCTGTGATTGATGAATTGGCAAGCGCTGCGGAACTAGTCATGAAAAAAACTATTAATATACCAATAGCAATTATTAGGGGTGTTGATTACAAAGACTCTAAACTAAATGCAAGTGAATTGTTAAGAGACGATAATGAAGACTTTTTTCTTTAAGCTTTTAACCAGTTAAATACTTGTTTCATGCCGTCATCTAAATTAAATTCTGGCTTCCAATCTAATTCTTTTTTTGCTTTTGTATTATTTAATACACTTCTATTTAATTCACCTTCTCTGGCGGGTTTGTAAATAGGATTAATTTTAGAATTAAACTGACTTTTCATTGAATTTGCAAGATCATTTACTGATGTTTCTACACCAGTACCAATATTTAAAAAATGGTTTTCGTCAATCGTTGATGCCTTTATCAATGCACTCACAACATCCTTTACATATATATAATCTCTTGTCTGCTCACCATCTCCATAGATTATCGGTTCTTCATCATTTAAATATTTATTTGCAAATATTGACACTACACCTGCTTCTCCATGGGGGTCCTGTCTTGGTCCGTAGACATTGGATAAGTTTAAAATTGAATATTTTAAGTTTGAATTTTTTGTCATTATCTTTATTAATTCATTTAATCTTTTTTTTGCAACTCCATAAGGAGACTCTGGCTCATCTGCATAGTCTTCTTCAGCAGTAGGAATTACAGAAGGTTCACCAAAAATTGTTCCTCCAGATGAAGTAAAAACTAATTTTTTACAATTAGATCTTAAAAGAACTTGAATAAGCTTTATCGGCTGTAAAATATTATGTTCAAAATCAAGTGCTGGGTTTTCCACTGATACTACCACTGAAGATTGTGCAGCTAAATGGAAACATATATCTGGATCAAATTTTTCAATTTCTTCTAAAGAGTTTTCAGAACCGAAATCATCAATTATGAATTTAAAATTACCTGTAATTTCTAAATTTTCTTTTTTACCAGTTAGACAATTATCAAAAACCAGAATTTCATTCTCATTACTTAAAAGCTCTTCAACAAGATGAGAACCTATAAAGCCAGCTCCACCAGTAATTAAAATTTTCATTTATTAAATTTTCCTAATAATTTCTTTGTTAATAATAGTTCCATTAGTGATTATTGAATTACTACTAATTATTGAATCTGAAATAGTTACATTATCTTCAATAATACAGTTATCCAAAATAACGCTATTTTTTATTATTGCACTTTCGCTAATTTGTACATTATTTGGAGAGACCCAATTTTCTTCTCCTTCAACAATATGTGCAGAAATGTATGATTCAAGTGTTCCAACATCCAACATATCTCCATTAACCGTATATGTACTTAATAATCCGGCTTTTGAGAGTGCTGGAAATACCTGCCTTTCAAAAGAACAAGGTATTTTAAGATTTTTGCGTATTGATAATATATCTTTCTTATATAAATGATATAAACCCAGGCTTATTTTATTTCCATAACTTTTATCTTTTGGTTTTTCTATAAATTGGGTTACTTTACTGTCTTGGTCTATTAATAAAACGCCAAATCTTGTTGGGTCTTCCACTTCAAATGATCCAATTAGAGAATTAGAGCATTGACTAGATGCATTAATGAAATTAGGTAAATCAACATTTAATAATAAATCACCATTCATACAGTAAAACCTATCGGGCATTGAATCTAAATTTTCGATAATATACCCTGCCGTGTCTAGCTTAGATTTTTCAAAATGAAGATTTATATTGTTATTGTGGTAAGTTTTGTAATTTATCCAATATTCTTCATGTTTGATTGAGCAAATTAAATTAAAATTAAAACTTTCTGAATTTGAAAATTGTTTAATAATTTTATCAATTATTCTTTCTCCTCTGATTGTCAGCAAAGCTTTTGGTATGCCAGAAGAAAGTGGTTGCAGTCTTGTTGCCTCTCCTCCAACTAATAAATAAATTTCATTCATCTTCATTAAGAGTATTAAAAAACTTATTTAAATCGTCATCTTTTTCTAAATTTATAATTTTATCCCAAACTTCTAATGCTTTTTTTGAATCAAATAAAGATTCCACATTTCTGAGGAATTTATCTCTTAATAGGGGGATTGCTTCTTCTCGCCTTGAGGGATGGCCTATTGGATTTTCAATAGTTATTTTTTCTGAAGTTGAATTATCGTTGTAAACAATTTCTATTGAATTAGATATATGTCTCTTAGAAAATTCGTAATAGTCCTTCGTGAATTGAGGTTCTTCAGAAACAAAAATCTTTTTTCTTAAATTATTAATATTTTCAAATCCCTCAAAACTCTCTTCATACATTTCATATTTTAATTCTCCGTAAAGAAGGGCAGCAGCAACCATATACTCCATACTGTGGTCTCTATCTGAAGCATTTTTTAAAATCTCTTTGTTTGAAATTATCCTCATTGCTGGTTCGTGTGTATAAATATTGACTTTTTCAAACTTATTTATATTTTTATTAAATTCCTCACTAAGCCCAATCGCAGCTTCCACTGCTGACTGACCATGAAACTCAGCTGGAAATAGAACTTTAAATAATATATTTTGTATGACCCAATTATTAAGCTTTTTTCCAAATTCTATTTTTGAATTATCCAAGAAACTGGACTCAAATCCCCACTTATTTTCATTCTGAACAGATTCATAAATTTCATCTTTGTAGTTGCTAATAATTGCAAGCTCAATACCTCTTCTAGAGGCATCAGCAGCTGCCCAACTTTTTCTTTTTCCAACATTTGGAAAATGCCTGTACGCCCTGAGGCTTGGTCCATCTAAAAGAATATTATTGACTGTTCTTCTTATGGCATTGGTGTCTCCATTGTTTACTAAATAAGAGAAGACTGAGCCCGAAGCAAGTTTTACATAAAAAACGTGATCATAACCTAGCTTGTTTAAGGATGTCCCTAAACATAGAGAACCTTGTATTTCATATGCTTTAGTTAAAGCACTTGTAAAGTCTCTAAATTTAAAATTTTGGTTTTTATAAAAATAGCTATATATTGAACCAAAATTATCTGACGGATGTGCCCACTCTTTTGCCAAGAAAGTGTCGTTGTAATCAAACCATCTAGTTAAAACTGTTAAGTACCATGATATATTTTCGTAGCTTTCGCTCATAGATAAATTTTTAAATGGATTTTTAAAATTTAGGCTTAAATTATTTTTTGATGCAAATTGAAGAACGTTTTCATGATTACTTGCTTCGATTATGCAACCTATAGTGTCTAAAATTGCTAATTTAGAAGAGTAGAAATGATTGTCATCTTCACCTATGTCACTAGAAATGTAATCAGTAATTAATATATCTAAATTGTTAGAATCCAAAAGTTATCTTTCAGAAGGTCCAGTATATTTGGCTGCGGGTCTAATCAAAATATCTTGTTCTCTTTGTTCAAAATAATGAGATGACCAGCCAACTGAACGCCCGGCAACAAAGATGGGGGTAAATAAATCTACTTCAAACCCAAGTTCAGCTAATAGAAGACCGCCATAAAAATCTACATTTGGAAAAAGATTTTTTTCTTCATCCATAATTTGGTCAATTTTTTGGGCAATCTCAAATCTATTTTTAGATTCATCACTATTGACTAATCTTGATACCCAATTTTTGACAATTGGACTTCTTGGATCTTGTATTTTATAGACACCGTGACCAAAGCCCATAATTTTTGTTTTTTGTTCTAGTAATGCTTTGATTCCTTTTTCTGCATCATCAACAGTCTCGAAGGAATTAATAAGCTCTACTGCTCTCTCGTTAGCTCCACCGTGAAGTTCTCCTTTTAGTGTTGCTATTCCTGAAACTATAGCTCCAGTTAAATCTGCTCTTGTAGATGCTGTGACCCTTGTTGCAAAGGTTGAAGCATTAAACCCATGTTCAGCATATAAAATCAGCATATCATCTAAAGCTTCTAATTTTTCTTTTGATGTTCCGTTAGGCAAAAGAGAACTTGCCACCAAGTACTGTTTGTCTAGCTCGTCACATGCTTCTTGGTGGTAAGAGGCAATAATATAACATACTATTGCTGTGATCCTGGCTGACAACTCAGTTTTATCTTCATTATCTAAACTTTTTTTTCTAAGTGTTGTTAATTCACCCTTATATGAAACAATTGTCCTGACAACATCCATAGGGTGAAGTTTTTCTTTAATCTCTCCAAGTAATTCATTTAATTTAGCGTCTTTCGTGGTTTCTAAATAATATTTTGAGAAACTTTTTTTAAAATTTTTACCCTCTAAGGAATCTGTAAGGATTATAGTTGCTACTTCTTCGTAAGTATTTTTGGATGTAAGCTCAGTTGCGTCATAACCTCTATATCTAAGTGAAGTGCCTTCCTTACCAACTGTAGAGATTGCTGTTTCTCCTGCAATCACTCCTCTTAAACCAGGTGAATATTCCATCGGTACAATTGTACAGTACTAAAGTGTATAAGGCTAGAAATTTAGCTGTACAAAGTAATAGTTTATCACTATTGAGGTTATCATTTTCATATGGCACAAATACATAATTTAGAATCTAAAACTAGATACGGATCAAGATATGTTGCAGGCTTTATAATTCTTATTTCGAGTATTTTATTAGCAGGGTGGGTTGGTTTCTTCGTTTTTTTACCGATTAAATCAAGTATGGAAGTTGTTACAAATCTAGAAGAAAAATTTTTACCAAGAGCTGAGGGAATGGTTTTAAATTTTGTCTCACTATCTGAGCCATCAACAATTATTACATCTGACAATCAAATTTTAGATGAATTGCATGACGGATTAAACAGAGATCCAATTCCATTGTCGGAGGTTCCATCATTTGTCATCAATACATTACTTGCTGCTGAAGATAGTAACTATTACCTTCACGAAGGGGTTGATTTTGTTGCTATTTTAAGTGCTGCCCTCGATAACTTAAGAGGCGTTACACGTGGTGGGTCAACAATTACTTCTCAGGTTGCAAAACAATCATTCGTTGGTGATGAAATCTCAGTAAGAAGAAAAGTTGCAGAAGCAGTAGTTGCAGCTGAGCTAGAAAGGCGATATACAAAAGACCAAATTTTGGAATACTATATAAACTCAATTTACTGGGGCTCTGGAGCATACGGTATACAATCTGCTGCATACGAATACTTCGGTAAAGACATACGTGACATCACTTTGGATGAAGCAGCAACTTTAGTAGTAATTATTAGAAGCCCAGCTTATTACAACCCCAGAAAATACCCAGAGAGAGTTATCGAGAGAAGAAATGATGTTTTAAATATAATGCTAAAAGAGGGCTTTATAGTAGATATCCAAGCTAGATCGGCCAAGCTTGCTCCTCTCAATGTTATCGAATCAGTTCAAGTTGATTCACAAGCAGAACATGTTGTTGCAGAGGTAAAAAGACAACTACTAAATGACCCCCAGTTTGCAGTGCTTGGAAATACAAAAGAAGAAAGAAAAAAGAAAATATTTGGTTGTCCATCTGATGATACTACCTGTTCTGGAGGTGGTGGCTTAAGTGTTTATATAACTTTAAATCTTGAATACCAAAAACACGCTAACCAGATATTAAATAAATGGGTACCTTCAGAAAATTTTGATGATGAAAACGATGAACCTAAACCAACTGGGGTAATTACTTTATTAAATAATTTAACTGGTGGTATTGAAGTAATGGCTTCAGGAATTCCTTTTGAAGAAGAACAATATAACCTCGCAACTCAGGGGAAAAGAAATCCTGGTTCTGCTTTTAAACCAATTACTTTATTAGCCGCTTTAGAATCTGGATCTAAATTATATAGTTACAGAGACTCAAGAAGTCCGGTTGAAATAGATTGCGGTTACCCATGTGCTCCAGATGGAGTGGGAACAAAATGGGTAGTTAGAAATTATGGCACTTCAATAACCGCCGATCGTTATTTAAATAAAATTCCTGCACAAGATAGAGCTATTGAACTTCAGTGTGTTGGTTATCATATTGAAGATATAAAAAATCTTGACTTTATTAAACAATTTCCAATTGTATCAAATATAGATGAGATAGCAGACGAAGAAGAAAAACTAATTGAAATTGGTAAAGCTTTAAATCAAATTGATGAAGAGGGTAATCCTATTATTTACCAAGAAGATCCTGAAAACGTTAATTTTCCAGAAGGCACAATTGTAATTTCGGATCCTGAGTTAATTGAGCAACAAGCAAATACCACACAAATTAACACTGAAAGTGAAACACAATACATATTTAAACCTTGTAGTGATAAAAGCGATTACAACAGATCTGTAAAACTTTTAGATACCTCAGGAATGATTTCATTAGAAGAAGCTACCAGAAGATCTATAAACACCGTTTTTGCTCAAATGGCATCGGAGCTAGGTGGTGAAAAACTTGCATCAACTGCGAACAGAATAGGTATAGATTCTGAGATTGATCCGGTTATTTCACTAACACTTGGTGCTGGTGCAGTAACACCTATAGAGATTACATCGGCTTATTCTTCTTTTGCTACTAATGGTGTGTTGGCACCACCTTACTTGATTGAAAGAATAGAAGACTCAAATGGAGATGTGTTGTATCAAAATATAGTTTCTCAGCGGATTTCTATACCTGATCCAGGTGCTGCTGCTGCTGTAAGAAAAACATTAGAAGTAGCAGCACAATTTGGTACAGGTACAAGAGCAGTACTTGATGACAGACCTATTGCTGGAAAGACTGGTACCCACCAAGGTTTTAGGGAGGCATGGTTTATAGGATTTATTCCTCAATATACCTCATCAGTATGGATTGGATTTGCTGAAGAACAACTTCCATTGACTGATGTAGAAATTAATGGCGAAGTAATAAGAAATGTATCAGGAGGTCGAGTTCCAGCTCCAATGTGGAAAGAATTCATGACAAAAGTAGTTGAAAATCTTCCTGTTGTAGAATGGCCTAGTGACCCAAGTGATTTAGAGAAATATTATGAGATACCTACTGTATTTATACCTGAACTGACTGGTCTGAATGTTCTAATTGCAGAAGAAATTGCATTTTCAAATTATTTACTACCAGATATAAAGCTTGTAGATTCAGAAGAAGCGCCTGGACTGGTTTTAACTCAGAGCATCGAAGTAGACGAAGAAGTTCCAGAAGGTACGGTAATTGAACTAGAAGTTTCAGGGCAAAAGTTCTCTGCTCCTATACCAAATATTCCTCCTTGTGAATTTACACCTGATGAAGCTGAAGATCTAATAAAAACATTTATGAGAGAAAATAATGTTATTTTATTTTTAAAGAAAAATTTTGAATCAAGTGATATCCAAGGATGCGAAGGAAAAGTTATTGGAACTAATGTTGCACAGGGAGCAACCATGTCAACTGGAGAAACACTGATATTTATAGTTGAAAACTCTGAAGATGATTCTTAGTTATTTGCTTCTTTTTCTAAAAAGTTAAAATATCCAAGAACTCCAAATCCTGTGCCACCCTCTGGATAAATAGAACTACTTGACCTTGATCTTGCAGGTCCAGCAATATCTAAGTGAATCCAGTTAAGATCATTAACAAACTCTTCAAGAAGTAAAGCAGCTGTTATTGCTCCCCCAAACCTTCCACCAGAGTTCTTCATATCAGCGATGTTAGATTGAATAAGTGATTTATAACTTTGTTCCAGTGGGAGTGAATGGTAATTTTCAAACCCATCACTGTTAGAATCCAAAAAACTTTCTAGGGTACTTTTGTTATTAGAGAAAACTGCACCAATCTCAACACCTAATGCAACATATGCTGCACCAGTAAGTGTGGCAACATCGCATATTATGTCTGGCTTACTTTCACTAGCATAAGCTAATGCATCTGCCATAATTAATCTGCCCTCAGCATCAGTATTCATAACTTCAATAGATTTACCATTTCTCATATTTAAAATATCACCTGGTCTAATCGCTGTACCACTTGGCATATTTTCAACTATGGGAGTATAAACTTTCAAACCTATATCTAAATTTTGTTTAGCTACTAGTGCAATTATTCCCCAAGCAGTTGCGGCACCAGCCATGTCTGTTTTCATTGTTTCCATACCAGCAGGAGATTTTAAAGAGAGTCCACCAGAGTCAAACAGAACACCTTTACCTATTAATGAAATCTGCTTTTTGGCTTTTGGATTATATTCTCCAACTAGAAATTTTGGAGACCTTTCGGAGCCTTGAGATACTCCAATAACTCCTCCCATTTTATTTTCTTTAATCCATTTTTCATCATATGATTTAAAACTAATGTTTAATCCATCAATTAATTCCTCAACCTTAGTCTGAAAAAATTCTGGAGATTTAGTAAGTGCTGGAAAATTAACCATATCTCGAACCCAAAATATTGAATTAACTTTATTTTCAATTTCTGTTGAAAATTCACTATTTACAATATTTATGTTTATTTCTGGAGACTTAGTTGATTTGAAATTTTCAAATCGATAAGTAGATAACATTATTCCTAATTCAATTAAATACATATTTAAATTTTTAGCAATAGCGGTTAATTTCAAATCGCAATCATTATTGATTTTTTTACCAATTGATGATCCGAGATCTACAAAATCATATTCTGATTTACAACCATCGGTACCAACTATGAGAAACGCTTTCTCATCTGCTGAGTTGTAGTTTGACATATAAAACATTTGATTTTTTTTAGCTTCAAATTTATTGGTTTCGAACAAAATACGATTTTCTTCATAATTGTCAATGCTGTCATTAACTTGATCTGTAAGTAATACTTCAATTTTCATTTACTTGATGTCCATTCTTTTTCAAAATCTCTCGCCATCATCCATAATAAGTCAGACAGTCTATTTAGATATATTAAGACGAAAGTGTCTTGGATTTCGTTTATTTTTTTCCATGCAACACATTTTCTCTCAGCTCTTCGTGATACAACTCTACACCAATCAAATTTTGAAGAAATACTATTTTCACCTGGAACCACAAAAAAATCTGGAATTCCATTCTTATCAGTTAAATAGTCTATATCTTTTTCAAGGCTTTCTACCATACTGCTTGTAACAAGTGTCTCTGCTGGTTTTAATTTTGATCTGCTCTTTTTCGAAGTTGCGAGCTCTGCTCCAACAACAAACAGTTCTCTTTGAATTCTTAAAACGACTTCCTTAGTCTCAAGTGGTAGTTCTTTTTCATATCTGATTAATCCTAAAGCAGCAACTAGTTCATCTACAGATCCATAAGCTTCAGGTGCGATACTGTCTTTGGAAACAGCATCTCCATATAAAAGCCTAGTTTCACCTTTATCGCCTTTTTTGGTATAAATCTTCATAAGTTAAGAATAGTGTTATAAAGAAAGTATAAGTGTTCCAGAAGCTCCCAATGAAACGATGAGCGACAAATAACTCAACCCTGTACTAGCCATAACTCCTGTATATGATTTTTCTTGTAAAGATTTAAATGATGCATATGAAAGTATCCCTGCTGAAATAAATAAAAATACTATTACATTATTTAATAGATCGTTGCCCACTATATTAAAAAATACCGTCGAACTTTCATATATTTTAGCAAAGACAGACAATGAGAGAATAGATGAAAGATACATAGAAAACTTTGCGATGTTTTTCATCCCTTCACGATTAATTGTAGGGTCTACAAGGAACCAATGACCAATCATCATGGACGAAAATACAGCAGATATCAACAAAATAGGAATGAAATTTTTAACATTATTGATACTGATGACATTTAATGATGAAACCGTGAAAGATAGAAAAGCAAACGCTAAATAATAAAATTTTTCCTTTCTTGTATATGAAATCAAATAAAATGCTAAAAAAAATACTCCTATTTGGGAAAAATTATTAAAAATCAGAAAAATATTTACTGAAATAATTGCAACAAATAATATGCTAAATCCTTTTTTGGGGTTAGTTGAACGCACTATATATATTAAAAAAGGTATACAAAGTGTTAAAAAAATGTAGGTGAATTCACTCAATTGCATATGTTATTTACAATAATAGAAGTGTTTAAAAATATGATAAAAAATAATAGTCGTAATGCTTTATTAATTTCTGTTTTATTCATCCTTTATCTCAGAATGACTTCTGAGAATCCATCTATATTACTTTCTCCTTTGCTTATTATTTCATTTATATCATATTTTCTAATGTTTTCAATTGCTTTAGATGCTTTTAAAAAAAGTAAATTACTTGGTATGTATCTATTTATTACTGTATTTTTTATACCCCCTAATATATTTGAAAATTATAAAGGTCTTTTATTTCCTGTTACTTATCTCTCACACTTCAGTTACCTTCTTTACTTATTATCTATAGAATTATTTAAAAATTGGAAAAATAGCCATGAACTATGAATTCTTTTCTAACTACTCTAAACTGAAATAATGGGACAGGGTCATTTAAAATTCATTACTTCTTTTGCAATTTTTATTGCAATATTTTTGTTTGCTGATAAAAAAAATAATCAAGCTTATGCTCTAGAAATTCCAACAAACCCTTATTTATCATGTGTTGATAATGCTGTAGCTCCTTTAAATAACTTACAAGACATTCAAACATTCCTTAACTGTAATGGATTCAACCCAGGACCAATTGATGGTTTAAGTGGATCTAGAACTGATGGTGCAATAAAGAGTTTCCAAAAAACTGTTGGCCTAACCGCTGATGGTGAAGTAGGGCCAGCAACTAAACAAGCTATGAGAAGCTACAGCTCTGTTTCGTTTACCTTTAAAGGTAGTGGTTGGGGTCATGGTGTTGGACTTAGTCAATATGGCGCAAAGGGTCTTACTGAATTAGGTGCAAGCTTTTGTTCCAACACAAGTTCATGTTCTTCAAGTGAGGTTGTAAATTACTATTTCAAAGACACATCAGTAAAACAACTATCAGAATTAAGTTTGTCATCACCTGATATTGCCTCTAACAATAATGCACTGTGGGTTGGTTTAGCCAGAAATGCTAAATCTATTAACTTAACAACTCTGCCATCATCGAGTCCCCCAACCTTACATATCTGTCAAGCAAATTTACCACAAGTAGTTGGTGTTCAAGTATTTTTAACCTCAAAAGGCTTTGATCCAGGAATAATAGATGGTGCATTTGGAGATAGAACTGCTGAGGCTTTAAAAAACTATCAAGCTTCAGTAGGGCTTGGTCAGTCAGGATCAATCAACGATGAAACCGTCAATAAAATAAAGTCTGATGCAACTTCGGATGGCCCATGTGAGTCAGATTTTGGACCTCTAAAAATTAGTGGTGGCGCAACGATTAATGTTATCTATTCAAATGGAAGTTGTTATCTTACTGGACACCCTTTATTATCAAAAGTTCCTGCTTCATGCAATATGGGAATTTCTTGGTCTGATGGAGGAAGAATTAGGGTTGGACCAAGAGAGCATAAACATGGAGTATTAAAACTAAGAAGCAAAAATGTATCTAGTGGCTTTCATGTATCTTTAGCTGTCAATATAGAGAAATACCTATATGGATTAGCTGAAATGCCTTCGCATTGGAATGTAAAAGCCCTTGAAGCCCAAGCTTTAGTGGGAAGAAGTTATGCTGTTTATCAATATTTGAAACAAAATATACCAAGTGAAAAAACTGATACTGATGCAGGCCTTTCTAGTTCAAGGGAAGCCTATTGCTGGTGTCACATTGGATCAACTGCGTCTAGTCAATATTATTATGGGTATCTTAAAGAAATTGCAGGACCTAACTGGGTACAGGCTGTAAACAATACATCTGGAAAAGTAATTACATATGATGGGGGCTATACTCAAAGCTCTGTTATACAAGCATTTTACTCTTCTTCAACTGGTGGAAAAACCAATGACAACGCAGTAGGTTTTGGATCATCCACAGTTTGGCCTTATTTAAAAACAGTCGATGATCCCTGGTCAGTAGATAATAGAGTAGGTAATCCAAAAGCTGCTTGGTCGTATGACTTTAGCTCTTATCAGCTCTCTAAAAATATTCTTTGTGGTGAGTCTCCGTGTTTTGATGCTGTAACAGATATCTATGTATCTTCAGTTGCTGAATCTGGAGCTGCACTTCAAGTGACTATGAAAGGGTTTAAAAATGGTGCATCAAAAACCGTCACAAAATCTGGTAGAAATATTAAATCTCAACTCGGATTTACATCGCATTACTTTAAAACTTCTAGCCAATCAGATGTTTCTAACTTGAACATTGGACCTGTAACAGCTAACAGTTCAACAAGTAACGTTGATAATTCTTCAAGCTCTACCGGTGATACCCCACAATATGCGACTTCTAGTAATGGGTTAAATTACTTATCTAAAGCAGGCCTCTTGAATAACTGTAATGAAACTTCAAGTGCTTGTCAGGCAAAGACGATATCAAGAGAAGAGGCAGCCGCAGTAGCCACAGTTGTTGGTGGTGTATCGCTGGATGCGCCAAATGCATACAGTGACGATGATCAAAGCATTTATCAAAAAGCAACAAATGCCCTTCCTTATTACGGAATGCAAGTTTGCTTTGGCAGTCCTTTTCAAATACAACCATCTGAATCAGTTTCCAGAGATGAGTTAGCTTGTTTACTTGTAAAATCTATAAAAGCTGGAACTACTAATAATCTTTCTGGTTCAATTGATAAATATTCAGATGAAGGTGCAAGTAAGTGGACCAATGAAATAAACATACTTGCTGCAAATGATGTTATTCCACCTTGTAGTGACATAAGTGATAAGTTTTGCCCAAGTCGAAAAATTACTATTGGTGAAGTTTCATTTATTATAAACAAATTGGTAGAGAAATCTTTGGTTTCTGCATCAGTATTCGACTCTAATCCATTTCAGGAAGGTTGGACAGCCAATGGCGGAGAGGTATCAGAAGCATCATCAACAGCAGTATCCAACCCAAATGCCGGTAATGATGCTTGTGTTCCTAAAGACAACAGTTCGCTTGTAATTAATTCAACTTTAGACATCCAACAATTCCTCTCAAATAATGGGTTTAATCCAGGACCAATAGATGGCCAAACAGGTCCAAAAACTAAAAATGCAATTATTTCCTTTCAAAAAGAAAGCGGTTTGTTAGCAGATGGAATCGCTGGAAATAAAACTAAAGCTGCCATGAGGGCTTATACAGGTTGTAAAAGTGAAAATGTATGTATTGCAAGAGATAATAGATCTGCAAAGCTTGATTCAGTTGCTGAAATTCAAACATACTTAGCTAATAATGGTTTTAATCCAGGAATAATTGATGGAAAGATTGGTTCTTATACTAAAGAAGCAATTAAATCATTCCAGAGAAAAGTTGGATTAATTCCTGATGGTGTTGTTGGGGCCAGAACTAAATCTGAAATGAAATCTTATACTGGTTGTTAGTCGAGATAATTTATAATTTTTTTTGCAATAAATTTCCCATTTACTTTGAAAAACTCTGCTAAATCTTTTTCCGGAGCAGATTTACCAAATGTCTTTATGCTAAAAGACTCTGTAACATTGCCTATGTAATCTGACCATCCCGTAGATCTTCCTAACTCTAAGGTGAAGGTAAATTTATTGTTATTCAACTGCTTAGATTTTTCAGGAGTTAATTTATTTAATATCGGGACACTCACAATTTGTACTGAGTAGTCTTTTAGAATTTCTTTTATTTCAATTGCTAAATTAACTTCTGAGCCTGATGCAAAAATAGTTAAATCTTTTCCTTTTGAAATTACAAATCCACCATTTAAGAATTCTGAATAGTCAATGTCATAATTTAAATATTTTAAATTTTGTCGTGTTAGAGATAAAGCTTTGGGATTTTTCGTATTAGAAAATAGATACTTATAAGCAAATAATGTTTCGATGCTATTAGAAGGTCTTATTACATCTACTCCAGGAATTAGTCTTAAAGACATAAGATGCTCTACTGGTTGGTGTGTTGGGCCATCTTCTCCGAGATATATTGAATCATGAGTAAATATAAATGCAGAATTCAAATTCATTAACGAGGCTAGCCTTATGCTAGGACGCATATAGTCTGAAAAAACTAAAAAAGTAGATCCAAAAGCAAATAAATTACTATGGAGATTTATTCCATTAACCACAGCTGCCATGCTGTGTTCTCTAATTCCAAACTCAATATTTTGACCACTTCTGTTTTTACTTGAATATGATTCTTCACTAATAATTTGTTTCGTTGATGCTGCAAGATCAGCTGACCCCCCTAAAACAAAGTTATTCTCTAAACCAATTAACTTCATATAATTTCCACCAGTAACACGTGTGGCTGCTTCTTGAATTTCAAAACTTTCTGGAAAATTTAATTCATTTTTTACAAACTGCTCCCATAGTTTTTTAAATGATTCATCGTTTTTTAATTTATTATTTAAGTTTGAGTTCCACTTTTCATAAGAATTTGCATCCTCTAATCTTTTTTCAACAAAATATTCATAAATATCATCACTATGCTCGAAAGGATCTCCTTCCCATCCAATTTGATCTAAAAATAAATCCATTTCTTCACTCCCTAGAGGAGCACCGTGTATTGAGCTAGTATTTTGTTTATTTGGTGAAAATTTTCCAATTATGCTTTTTGCAATAATTAAGGAAGGTTTGTTTGTTTCTTTTTTTGATAAATCTATTGCATTTTTAATTTCTGTTTCGTTGTGACCATCAATTTCTAAAACTTGCCACCCTATAGACTCGAATTTCTTCTTTTGATCAGTTATAGATACTTTATCAACATTGCCATCAATAGAAATATTGTTGTCATCAAATATATAAATCAGTTTTCCTAATTTCCATACTCCAGCTAACTCTGCGGCTTCAAAAGATATCCCTTCCATCAAATCTCCGTCTGAGACTATTCCATATACATGGTGATCAATTATGTCTTTACCTAAAACTTCCGCCAAATAGGACTCAGCCAAAGCAAGTCCAACTCCTGTAGCAAATCCTTGTCCAAGAGGTCCTGTAGTTATATCAATACCTAATGATGTGTCAACTTCTGGATGTCCAGCAGTTTTTGAATCAAGTTGTCTAAATTGCTTAATATCGTCCATAGAAATATCAAAATTATTGAAATGAAGCAAACTATAAAGCAACATCGAACCATGCCCAGCACTTAAAACAAACCTATCCCTATTAATCCAATCAGGTTGTTTATTTGAAACTCTTAAAACATTTTTAAATAGAACTGTACCTACTTCTGCCATACCCATAGGCATTCCTGGATGTCCGGAGTTTGCTTTTTCAACAGCTGCTGCAGATATGACTCGAATAGATTTTGTTACTTTATCAAACATTGCTTTAAGTATATAAGAATCTATACAGACGCAAAGGAATCTTTTGCGTGGTATGAAGATCTGACTAAAGGACCAGACTCTACATGAGGTATTCCAAAAGACTCACCAATAAATTTATAATGTTGAAATTCATCTTCAGGTGCATATCTATCTATTGGTCGATGTTTTGCAGTAGGACGCAAGTACTGCCCTATAGTCACAATATCAACATTTAACTTTGAAATATCTTTTAACACAGCTACTACTTCTTCCTTGCTTTCTCCCATACCAACAATTAAACCTGTTTTTGTTTTTCCTTCAAACCCTTGAGATTTTACATAATGTAATAAAGATAAGGATCTTCCATAAGATGCAGATGTTCGTATTTCTCTTTGTAGCCTAGGTACAGTTTCTAGATTATGATTGATTACTTCTGGTAAGGCTTCAATTATATTATTGATTGCTGCTCTATCACCTTTAAAATCAGGTATCAATACTTCAACATCACAACCATTGTTTAGTTTTTTGACTTCTCTTATTGTTTCTGCAAAAAATAAAGAACCACCATCATTTAAATCATCTCTATTTACTGATGTAATTACTGCATGTGAAAGCCCCATGCTCTTAACACTTTCAGCTACTCTTTTTGGTTCTTCCCAATCTAAACTTCCAGGTTTTCCAGTTTTTACATCACAAAATCCACAAGCCCTCGTGCAAACATCACCCATAATCATAAATGTTGCCGTTCCCATAGACCAGCACTCATATATATTTGGACATGATGCCTCTTCACAAACTGTGTTTAGCTTTTGTTCTTTTAATAGATTTTTTAAAGACCTGTAATCGCTTCCTAAATTAGCTTTAACTTTCATCCATTCAGGTCTTTTTGGCTCATTTGGTAGAACTCCTTTGATAGTAATTGGAATTCCTTTACTGGTTGGTTTGAAAACTCCATCCGCTACCATTTTGTCTATATTGAATTCTTTTTTTGACTTAAGTTGTTTAGGTGTAAATTGTGAAAATTGCTCATCAATATCTTTATATTGAAACATCCTCGAGAAATTTTTAGATACAATTTTTGAAACTTCTTCGAATGAGACTTCATTATTAAAGTTTTGAATCGAGGTAATATTTTCCAGTTCATTCCCACATGGGTTTATAAGCTGAAAGCCTTCTAACTTATCAAATATGTTTAATGAAAAACCATGATATGTGGTCCACTTACTAACTTTTACCCCTATTGAAGCAATCTTTCCCTTTTCAGTCCAAACCCCGGTGTCATCTTCTTTAGTAAATGAATCTATAGACAATTCTTTTAGAGAATCGATTAAAGTGTTCTCAATCAATCTCACAAATGGAACAACTTTTTTTGGATCTTCAAGTCTGATAATTGGATATCCAATCAATTGACCTTCTCCGTGAAAAGTAATATCTCCACCTCTGTCCGTCTCGAAATAATCTATTTTCATTTCTTCTAAATGGTCTAGTGAAACAAGTAAATTGCCTTCTTTTGATGTTCTTCCAGATGTGATTACATTGTCATGTTCAAGTAATAAAAGGTAGTCGTCATTTTCTAAGTTGTTTGACACAGATTTATGTAAACCTAGTTGTAAATCATAAGCTTCAGAATATGGAAGTTTACCAAGCCACCTTATATTTAATTTTCTCAAACTAGTTTAATTCCTGAGACCAATCAGAGTTTTCTAATTTCTCTCTTATTGAATTTAAGAATAATAATGCAACTGATCCGTCAAAAGCTCTGTGATCCCAGGTCAAACTTAACATTCCAGTATGCCTAATAGCTATAGAATCGGTGCCATCCTGTGCTTCAATTACTACTGGTCTTTTTTTAACTGACTCAGTAGACAATATTGCTACGTTTGGCTGATTAATTATTGGAGAAGTTAAGAATGAATTGAATGAACCATTGTTAGAGATGGTAAATGTACTTCCAGATACATCATCCAAATCATAAGATCCTTCTCTTAACTTTGATGATGTATCGGATATTTTTCTTGCTAAACCTTTCAAGCTAAATGAATCTGCTTCACGAAGAGTTCCGACTAATAAGCCCTCTTGATTAAGGTCAACAGCTATACCTAAATTAATATTGCTGTGAAAACTGTGGATATTTTTATCAAGATCAAATGAACTATTGACAACGGGATATTCTCTTAAGGCATAAATTGTAGCTAGAGATATAAAAGGAAGATACGTTAAAGAAAAACCATTCTCTTCTTTAAATGATTTTTTGTGTTTACTTCTTAGTATTTCAACATTTTCATAGTCAACTTCGACAGAAGTCATTACATGAGCAGAAGTCTGTTTTGACATAACCATATTCTCTGCAATTCTTTTTCTTAATCTAGAAATTTCATCACTTGATGGTTTGGCAGGTTGAACTTGCTTCTCTTTTTGTTGGCTAGGTTTTTCTTTTGGTTTTTGAACAGTTTTACTACCAGAAGTTATAAAACTCTCAATATCTTTCCTTGTAATCCTTCCACCTGATCCAGTGCCAGTAACTTGCTCAAGATCAATATTGTTTTCAGATGCCAATTTTCTAACAACAGGTGATAACTTTAAGTTAGTACTTTTAGCAATTGGTGAGGATTTGACTACTTCAACTTCCTCTTTAACAACTTCTTCGACTGGCTCGCTGACCGTCTCCACTTTGTTCGATGCCTCTTCGCTAACAGAGCTACTACTTGAGTCTCCATCAAGCTCCAAAAGAGATGCACCAACTTCAACAGTCTCACCTTCTTCAACTAATAGAGATGTTACTTGACCAGTAAATGGAGACGGCACCTCGGTGTCAACTTTATCAGTTGATATTTCTAAAATAGGATCATCTTCTTTTACTTCATCACCAACCTGAACTAGCCAGCGGAGTATTGTTCCTTCAGTTACTGTTTCACCCAATTGGGGCATAGTTACAATTTGACTCATAGTTTTATTGTAATTCTTTTATAGCTTTTATGACTTTTTCAGCGCTAGGTATGAAGGCATCCTCAAGCACAGGTGCAAAAGGAATATGAGTATTTGGAGGCGTAACTTTAACAATTGGATTGTCTAGGCTCCAAAAACCTTTTTCAGCAACCATAGATGAAATTTCAGATGCCACTGATGAGAAAGGGACATCCTCTTGTAAAATACATAGATTTGATGTTTTTTCTACAGATTTGAGAATGATCTCTTCATCAAGCGGAACAATTGTTCTAATGTCAACAATCTCAACGGAAATGCCTTCTTTTTCTAATTCTTGAGCAGATTGTTCTGCTACTGATACCATTCCAGACCATGTAACAATTGTTATGTCTGAACCTTCTCTGACAACTTTTCCCTTACCAATTTCAACTTCATAAAGTCCAAGTGGCACATCCATTTTTATGTCAGGTTTTCTATAGAGTTTTTTATGCTCTAAATACATAACTGGGTTTGGATCATTCACAGCAGCTACCAAAAGTCCTTTTGCATCATATGGATTAGATGGAGCAACTACCTTAATTCCAGGATGATGAGCTAACAATGATTCAGGACTTATTGAGTGAAATGGACCAGACCTTGTACCTGCTCCTGTTGGACCCCTAACAACCATAGGGACAGCTTTTCCTGCTTTCCAATGATATTTTGCTGCTTCGGTTGTTATCTGATCAAGTGCTGGATATACAAAATCATAAAACTGTAACTCAACTATCGGCTTTTTACCAGCAAGAGCTGCTCCAACTGCTGCTCCGGTAAATCC
>Ga0181599_1000523_pt1 | contig 40177 bp, 39 predicted proteins | sample 041ome_3_FD_148658 | JGI IMG/M metagenome (GOLD analysis project Ga0181599, IMG submission 148658) | Coastal salt marsh microbial communities from the Groves Creek Marsh, Skidaway Island, Georgia - 041405US metaG (spades assembly) | ecosystem: Environmental > Aquatic > Marine > Intertidal zone >...
GGCGCACGCAGCAAGATTACCAAGGACCATACCGAAGCAATGATAGAAAGGTACCGGAATGCAAAGACCTTCGCCCGGTTGAAGCCGCATTGCCCGTGCTGTAGAAATTGCGTTGTTTACGATATTAAGGTGACTCAAAGTAGCACCTTTGGGATGTCCAGTTGTACCTGAAGTAAATTGAATATTGATAGCATCATCTGGACGCAGACTAGCACTTATCGCATCCAATCGTGCACGCACTGCACGATTGCCTCGCTTCATCAGCTCTTCAAAGTGGAACGCGCCTGGTGATGACTTAGATCCCATTTGCACAATATTCCGCAGTTTCGGAAGACGTTCAGCCCTCAAGCTCCCAGGCGAACAGCTGGCCATCTCTGGAGCTAATTTCGAAAGCATACCAATATAATCTGATGTCTTGAATTGGGGTGCAAGTATTAGGCACGATACACCCACTTTGTTCAACGCATATTCCAGTTCCGAAGTACGGTATGCTGGATTGATCGTAACCAAGATTGCGCCAATCCTAGCGGTGGCAAATTGTGCTAGCAACCATTCAGGACGATTAGGTGACCAGATTCCAACGCGGTCGCCCTTGTAGACCCCGATCGAAAGCAGACCTGCTGCCAGCCGGTCTACCAGTCGGCCAAATTCATTATAACTCCATCTGTCGCCAGTTTGATGAAAAATCGCTGCTGTCCGGGTCCCATGTCGCCTGATAACCTCCTTCAAGAATGAAGGAATAGTTGCTTCAACTAAAGGGCGATCATTTGCGCCTACAACATGTGACACCCCGTTGACGGGATAAGTAGTTGGTTGAGATTTGATCATACTCGACATTTGTTCATTCAAAATGTATCTCACATATCGCGCCAGTCACCAGCCTGTTCAAATGCCCCAGCCGCACGGTATATTGTGCTTTCTTCGTAGCGACGTCCTACCAACTGCAAACCGATCGGCAACCCATCAGACACTCCACACGGTAACGATATAGCAGGGTGGCCTGTGACATCAAACGGCGATGTGTTCGGTAACATTTCAAACGCACGCTGTGTCCACAACTCCAATGGTGCATCTACCGGCGGCAACGGAGTCGCCTTCATCGGGGTCGTGGGCATCAATAAAAGATCATAAGACGCAAATACTTTGTTATATTCTTCACGCAATTGCCGAGACAAGTTTTGCGCTTTAGCATAATATCTCCCACGATTATGTTTCAGATGATACTGGCCAACAAACATCGAAATCTTCAGCGTATCAGAAAGCTCATCCGCGCGAGATCGCCAATTGGAATGATAATCCAAAAGTGAAGTGGTATAGAGCCCCTCCCAACCGGTCCCAAACCCATTCCCGAGCATCATCTGGTTAGTCAACCCTTCTAGCCCAATAGGTGTCCAGATCGCTGGACCATGTAGGTGCCAAGGGATTGAGATTTCGTCAACTGTGGCACCAAGTTTACGTAAAATATCGGCTCCTGCTTTAACTTTTGCATCTACATCAGTTTCTGATTGAGGATGCCCAAAGCCTTCCTTAACCACACCTATCCGTAGTCCAGAAACACCTTGATTCACCGCAGCTGTATATTTTTCTGTACGAACATCGTACTGACGTGGATCGAGCCCATCAACACCAGCTATGACCTCCAACATAAGAGCATTGTCCATCACCGTCTGTGTCATAGGTCCAGTATGGTCAATAGTAGTCTCTATCGGCATTATCCCTGTGTATGGGACAAGACCATGCGTTGGCTTCATGCCATAAACGCCACAAAACGAAGCCGGCATCCGTATGGATCCACCCTGATCACCACCGATGGCCATATCAACTAGACCGGCACCTACTAATGCGCCCGACCCAGAAGATGAGCCCCCTGCAGAGTAACCTTTTTTATGTGGGTTCTCCACAGCACCGGTAGCATTAGTATGGCTTCCGCCCGACAAACAAAAATATTCGCAATGCGCTTTACCAACAATGGTTGCACCGGCATCCAGAAGTCTTGTGACGATTGTGGCATCGATATCAGGAGTATATCCTTTGAGTGTTGATGCCCCATTCATCATCGGAACGCCTGCAAGACATACATTATCCTTCAAGGCAATAGATCTTCCCAATAATGGACCGCGGGGTGCACCTTTTATCTCCGTTTTCACGTACCAAGCGTTCATCGGGTTTTCTGCCGGTGTTGGCCTATATCCTGATGTGCGAGGATATATCACGGGCGGTAGGTAATCAGGCAGTGAGTCGACGATATCATAAGCATCGAGAGTACCCTGCATTACATCAAGAAACTCCTGGATCCTTTCATCCGACATATTCATACCGAGTTCTTCCACGATCGTCTTCATTTGCGAATGTGTAGGGCGCTTGACAGTCATGTAGACCATCCTTTCTTGTAAAGTTTTTTGTGGAGCAGATCTTTGTTTCGCTGTGATAGCGTCAGACTTAGGTGTTACGACCGATGATGATCCAAGTAGAGAATGATCCTGAGCTACAGTGCTTCTGTCACTAGATGTGGGATTAGATAAGTTACGCGCTCCATCGCCTAGGCCTGTGAATTCTGCGATAAGAGCGGAATCGGCTGTCTCTGAGCCAGATACCTCACCTATGATCTTGCCTTTCTGAATAAGTAGCACTCGGTCCGACAGTTCTGTTATAAAATCAAGACTTTGCTCAACTAGAACGATACTCAAATTTTCACGATTATTAAGCTTTTTCAGTAGATCAATAATCTCATCGATAATAGAGGGCTGTATACCCTCAGTTGGTTCATCGAGCAAAATAAGGTCTGGCTCTGAAACAAGACAGCGCGCTAAGGCTAATAGCTGTTGCTCTCCTCCCGACAATGCACCCCCATCTCGCTCCAGCAAACGTTCTAGCCTAGGAAAATCAGATAGAACCCGATCAATTGCAGAGTCCTCATCAACATCATGAGCAGCAATCCCCATACGAAGATTGTCTCGCACGCTGAGATTAGGAAAAATACCCCTACCTTGCGGTACATAGCCGATGCCAATTTGTGAGCGCCCTGAAGACCGTTGTCGAACAATATCTTCTCCATCAAAGATGATACTCCCGCCCGATGCCGGTATAATACCCATAAGCGTCTTCAGTAGTGTGGATTTACCCATTCCATTATGGCCCAAAATTCCCAATATTTCGCCATCATCCACAGACAAATCTATTCCATGTAGAACCGGAACACGCCCATAACCAGCCCGCAAGCCTGAAATTTGCATCAGAGCGCTCATGACCGATGCCCCAAATAAACTTCACGGGCCCGTTCATCTGCAGAAATCGCGTCCATCGTGTCCTCCATCAAAATACCACCTTCATTGAACAAGGTTACCTGGCGCGATATCATGCGGATGAATTGCATATCATGTTCCACGACTATAAGGGCAGATGTCTTATTTATCTCCTCAATTAGTTGAGCAGTACGGTAAGTCTCTTCATGTGTCATGCCTGCAGCAGGCTCATCCAGTAACACTAGCCAAGGCTCAGCAGCGACCACCATTCCAAGCTCAACCCATTGGCGTTGACCATGTGCCAGGCGCCCTACCAGGGTACGGCGAATATCACCCAGGTCCAATCGATCAATGGTTTCCGCCGTCAATGCACGAGCACGTGCTTCACCATGCCAGCGCCGTGCGGATAACCATATATTTTCTTCAGCCGTCAAACCGTCAAAAACATTTGGTACTTGTGTCTTTATGCCAACTCCAAGACTCGCTATTTCAAAAGGCTCGGCCCCTGTCATTTCATGACCGCGGATCAATACCTCACCTGAAGTAGGCACGAGCTGTCCTGTAAGACACTTAAAAAAAGTCGATTTTCCTGCGCCATTAGGTCCTATCAGGCAGCGTAATTCTCGATCATATAAAGTAAAATCAACCTGTTCTACCGCGCGCACACCGCCAAAATGCATACAGAGTTCACGTGTCTCGACTACTACATCGCCGCGTTTTCGTTTCATCGAGTACCCTCCGCTCGGCGTCGACGTCGTACTCGCCGCTGTGATTTCTTCTGTCTAGCACTGGCCCAGCCAATGATTGTGGGTGCTACTCCCTTGGGTACAAGTAGGACGAAAATTATGAGAATAATGCCTAATACAAGATTATTGTTGAAAACAGACTGCCCACCAAGGGCAGATGTCACGTAGAAAAGCGCAAATGTGGCACCTATCGGACCAATCAAAGTCCCGCGCCCGCCAACGATCACCCAGATAATTGTAAGTGCCGCATTATATAGGTTGAAAATATCCGGCGTGATACGACCAACTCCGTTACAAAATAGTACTCCACCAACAGCAGCTATGCCTGCACCAATGGTAAAGATACCTAACTTGTATGCACGAATGTCGTACCCCAGAAGTTCGGCGCGCAGTTCATTCTCTCTAATTGCCACGCAAACGCGCCCAAACTTTGTATTTACAAGCCAACCGACAAACACATAGCAGATGATAAGTGCAGCCATAGCCACGTAAAACACCTGTTCCGGAAATAGAAACGACGCCGAATTCCAAGGTAAGTTAATAGGTGGCGAGGATACCCCGTTAAAACCTCCAAGTAATGCATTCCCGATCTTATATTCAGGACCAGAAGTGCGTCTTATTAGTGAGAAAAAGATGAGCGTTACCGTTAGCGTAATAACGCCCAGATAAACGTCTGATACTCGGCCATAAAAGATGAAATATCCCAGCGCACTTGCGAAGGCCGAGGTAACTATAATTGCCACAAGTATAGCCCATGTCGATCCGCCAAAATTAATTGCAGATATGGTGTAAACGTAAGCTCCTAGTCCGAAGAACGCAACTTGACCAAAACATAGAATACCTCCGTAACCCCAAATCAATGCTAGGCTTAAGGCAAGCACAGATAGTGCTATCGCGGTGGTTAGATTAATGATTGTGAAGAGCTGAAGAACACTGGGTGCAGCGAGCATAAAAATTATACCCAGCAATGCGTATATGAAAGTCGGGCGCATCTTACGTAACATACTATTGGTCATAGCGATTTCCTAAAGAAACGGCCTGTTATGCCCTTCGGCATCAAGCGGAGAAGAATTATAGCAGCTAAAAGCAGTGCTATTTCACCGAACGTAGACCCTGCGATGAAAGAAAAGATACCATTGATCCCACCTAGCAGAATCGAACCCGCGGTGGTCCCTGCAAGGATGGCGGCACCACCAGAGATAACGGTTATGAAGGCCTTTGCGATGTAAGTAGCGCCAATTGTTGGAAGCACGCCAGTGATCGGGGCCAGCAGTCCACCAGCAAGGCCCGATACTGCAGCACCTAAACCAAATGTTATCATGTAAATATTACTGGTCGAAACCCCAAGCGCCGAAGCCATTTCTGCGTTTTGCATCGTACCGCGCGCTAGCAGACCGAGTTTGGTGAAACGCAGCGTCAACCAGACTCCAAACAACAACAATATGGTCACAATAATTAGAAAAAACTCGTAGCCAGAAGCCGAGTATTCCCCAATACGCAAAACTCCAAGCGGTGGTGATACTGTTGTCCCAGTAGAAGCGCCAAAAAGCGATGTAACAATCCCTACCAGTAACAAAGATAAACCCCATGTAGCGAGAAGCGTGTCGACCATCCGCCCATAAAGCCAGCGAATTAAAAGCCGTTCGACTACTACACCGATCACTCCAACTATCAGAGGAGCCAGTATCAGCATCGATATCCAGATATTGATCCCAGCGTTTGTGGCTACGACGACGGTGTATCCACCCAACATTAGGAACTCGCCATGTGCAAGGTTGATGACCCGCATCATGCCAAAAATAATTGCCAATCCTAGGCTAATCAACGCTAAATTAGATATAACGTAGATAAGTTGGAATAGAACTGCAACGATAAGATCCAATGGTTAGCTCCTGAAAAAGAGTGTCCGGCCAAAGGCCGGACTGTTGTTTTTTAATCGATCCCAGCAGCAGCTAGGCCATTTTCGAATAGGAAGGTAGACTGATTAGGGTTAGCCACCAAATCACAAACTAACTGCGTATCCGCAGGAGGCTGTGCTTCGTAACTTTCTACGATATTCCATTTCTGATCTTTTAGATCACCAATATAAACATTCATGTTACAGTGGTTAGTCTGCGCATCGATAGCAACTGCGCCTGAAGGTCCATTATAAGTTAACCCCGACCGCAAAGCCTCAATTACGGGATCACGATCTGGTGTTCCAGCCAACTTAACGGCCTCAGCCCAGAGCATCGCACCCTCATATGATCGTACTGCTAGTTCATTCATAACAGGTCGATCTGCACCTAGACGCGCATCAAGTCTCTCAAGGAATTTCTTATTAGTCGGATTGTCAGCACCTTCAAAATAAGAATAAGACGCAACAATGCCATCACCTTCTTCGGCTGATATCAATGTTTGTTCGTTACCCACGCCGAACGTAGTTGAGGCAATTGGGATTTCTTTATTCATACCAGCGGCTGCATACTGACGATAGAACGATACATGCGCGCCACCAACCAGTGCCGAAATCACAAAGTCAGGTTTTGCAGTTTGGATCTTGTTAATAGTTGGACCAAAGTTAGTCACATCTAACGGGAAGAATTCAACATCAAGTGTTTCACCGCCATTCTCCTTTACAAAGCGTTGCATCCATTGCGCAGTGATTTGCCCATAATTGTAATCGGCAGCAACAATGTAAACCTTTTTGCCCCACTTATTCATGGCATACGGCACAACTTTGGCAACTGTTTGCGCCGGAGTGGAGCCAGTGCAGAAATTATTATAATCGCAAACTCCGCCCTCATACTGCGTATTGTAGAAATACAGTGATTTAAAGCGTGCTAATGTTGGACGTATTGCCTCTCGGCTCGCAGATGTAATTCCACCGTGAACTGTATGGGCACGATCTCCAGCAGCAGCTTGTGTAGCGTATTGCGTATAGAACTGGATCGTCGATTGAGCATCATAAAGCTTTAGTTCGACTTCTCGACCCAAAAGGCCACCCGCATCATTGATATCGTCAATTGCCATTTTGGTAGTTTCAGCCATAGGCGCCCCATATATATCTAGACCCCCAGAAAGGTCGAGAATCGAGGCAAAGATGATTTTGTCATTTCCCTGCGCTCGCCCAATGATGGGGGCCGAGGACATAGCTAATGCCGAAGATCCGGCAAGAAAACTTCTGCGTGAAAACGTCATTTTATTTACTCCTTGTTGGGGTTTAAACTAATGCAGGCTCTATCAGCTGCATTAATCATCATTTTCAGACTTATTGCTGTCTGTCGTGGTTTTACCGTCTATTTCTTCTGTTTTGGATGACCCACTACTGCGCCGCTCTAAATTCTTTGTTACGCCTCGTACACCATCAGAGATGTTCATGCCCACCTCCTCTCCCAATCTCTGAACTGCTGGAAGTTGAAGTGCCATATTCAGTACGCCATCGACTAACTGGTTCACGGTCCCTGGATCACCGCTTCCACCGTTATCAGACCCTGAATTACCCATACCGGTGATGTGATTTATCCGAATACTTTCGATTTTTTCAGCTGGCTTCAGCATACGTTCCACGACCTCAGGGAGTGTCTTAATCCGCTCCTCATCAAGCTTCATCGCCATGAGCTCGATACTTTGCGCGTTTTCAGCATCAATCACAGCAGCTCGGCCGTTTGCTTCCGCTATCAGCTTTGCTTTTTGCGCCTCAGCCCTATCAAGCATCGCCTTCGCCTCTGCTTCGGCCATGGCAAGCATTGATGCCACTTCTGAGCGAACACGGGTATCATCAACTTCAGCTTGTTCGGTGGCGCGGATCAACGCTAACGCCTTCTCACGGTCTGCCGCTGCCTGTTCTCGGATCGTACGTACTTTTTCCTCTGCCTCAGCACCAGAAGCGGTAGCTGCGATCGCTTCGGCCTCTGCGTGCGCTTCTTCCACGCGTTTAGCAGACATTTTCACGGCATTTTCTGTCTCTGCTAATGCAGTGGCCAATTCAGCCGCCAACGCTTTCTCGCGCAGCTCTCTATCTTTATTTATTTCATTTAGGCGAACTTCGCGCTCGCGCGCTATCCGCGCAGCTTCACGGCGCTGTTCAGATGTCGCCTGCTCTTCAGCAGTTTCAGCCATCGAACGCGAACGTGCTATCTCAATCTCTCGCTGCTGTGTAATTGTCGCTTCTTCTTCCTCGCGGCTGATCGTAAGCTTTCTCTTGGTAGCATCGAGCTGGCTCTGGCGCACTGCAACCTCAGCATCCGACTCGATTATAGCTCTCTCCTTCTTGTTAACTGCAATAATCTCTGCTAAGCGCCGCATTCCTAGCGCATTAAATGCGTTGTTTTCATCCAAAGCATGAAATGGGGTTTGGTCAATTCGGGTCAAAGATACGGACTCCAGTAGTAGGCCGTTTTGAGCCAGATTATCAACCAACAGCTCTGATACTTCTTGAGAGTAACCTGAACGATTATCCTGAAGATCGTCCATTGTATAACGCGCAGCCACGGATAGCATAGCATCAACTAACTTACCCTCAAGGGTTTCAGCTAAGTCTGAGGATCTGAAGGATTTGCTTGCGAGCGCCTGCGCTGCAGTAGCAACGCCTTCTGCACTAGCCCGAACGCGAACATAAAATTCCGCACCAACATCCACTCGGAGTCGATCTTTTGTTATGATGGACTTTGGCCCTAATCTTTCAATTTCAAGCTTAACTGTCCTCATATTTACTTCGGAAACTTTGTGTAAGAATGGGAGGGCCAAGCAACCTCCGTCCAATACAACTCGTTGGCCGCCCGCACCCGTCCGAACAAGACTAACCTCTCGGGTGGCCTTTCTGTAATATCGGTTGAGAAAGAGGATTGCTAAAATCGCAAGGACAACCAACACGATTATGCTGACAAATATCTCCATAATTCTATCTCCATACCTTTTTAAACGGGCACATAGGAGCAGAACTAGGACGATGAGCCCAGCGGCTAAGCAACTACACGCAGCGTCGATTGGTAGACTTAATATTCTGTAGCTCCAGCATGACCACAAAATGAATTGTGTCAATGAAAACAAATATTAGCGTCTGATAAAAATTTATCAGATAGTCTTCACCAGATATTTTTCGCTAGAGGACTGCCTCACCAGAAATTACAGCGCGCACCAAAATATAGATGCAAATGGATATCTCCAATTTGTTAGTATAGTAACAAATTTTCCCGATTTTATTGCTTTTTTGAGTAGTCAGGCGCTAGCGATGACCTCAAGACTAATTTTAAGAGACTCGATCATATCTTCGAGATTCATTGACGACCAGTCGGCCCTCTGATGCCTTTCGATACAACTCTCCTCAGAAACGTTCTTAAGTAATTCTGTTACTTGTTGTGGTAGGTAAGGAAGGTGCACAAACCCAGATAATACGTGTGAATGATTCGCCTTACAGTGGTGTAGAGATATATAGGCCGTCGCGTTGCATAGGTAAGTACCAGCGCTACCAGATTGACGGCAAGGCCTACCGGAAGCCCGAACTGCTTTTTCAATTTCGTCGGCAGGCAATGTGGTAAGATAGCCATCTGGGCCGTCATCTATCACTTTGCCATTCTGTCTGTACCCTGCATTATCTGGCAACTCAAACCATGACCAGTTCGTAGCCATGCGCTCGATACGTATCATTGGTTCGCCTGGCCATAGACCCAGCGAGACAATTGCAAGCGGGGAAAAGGTATCGATCAGCTTTGGAATATCTTTTTTTATCTGATGAAAATCTACTGGGAGACTGTGACCCTGAACCCGGACACCCGCAACTGTCATTCCATTCAGTGCAAGAGCAACCCGTTCAGAAGGATTTTCACTGCGGCCTCCATAACTTTGAAATCCAGTCACAAGTATCATCAATTCTTTCCTTTTCTACATCACAGATGCCGTCAATAATCATGATGAAGCAATTCGATACACCTACTATCGCCCCATTATAAAAGGGCAAGCCATAGACATTTTAGCCGTTATTAGTGCTCTTCGCCAAGTATAGAGGGCAAAATGTCCATATACCCACTGACCTAAAGTTTTAGGTGTTATGTATCGGAAATTCAAAAGGCGAAATATAAAACTGAGCACAAAAGCTATCTGCTTTGACTTGGAGTTCCCATTTTAGGCACCAAATAAACAAATAAAAATTGTGAAAGTAATGCTTATGCAACCTGTGTGCTCAACCAAAGCAAAATTTTACACGGCGCTTTGGCGTCCATACTAGCATACGCGAGCGACACCGCTCAAAGCGGTGTGCTGTCTTCTGGTGATGGTAGGTAGGGTCTTTTTGGTTGCGGGAGCAGGATTTACTCAAATACCGACATTGCAAAAAACTGTTTAGATGGGGAGGCTCACGAATGCGCTACTTAAAATCATGAAAAGACACTGGAGTGGGAATAGGTGATCGGCTAACTTCCAGAGCAATGTCCAGCAAGGCGGTTTATTCTGACAGAGTTCTTAAATCTTGAGATCGAGTCTTGGTTTCCAAAAGGGCCGAAAGAGCTCTATTTTTGGACACCGGTTCATCACAACATGAAGCCCTGCATCCTGTGCTAATTTTGCCGCCTTATCATCATAGACGCCAATCTGTCCCCAAAGTACTTTTGCGCCCACTGCTATGGCTCGTTCAGCAATGGCATAAAGCTCTTCTTTCGGACGGAAGACATCAACCATATCAATTGGCTTTTCAATTTCTTCGAGTGAGCGATACACCTTCAAACCTCTAATCTCCGAAAGATTGGGGTTTGGATTGATGGGTAAAATATCGTAACCGATCTCACTCAATTGGCGCAAAACACCATAGCTGAATTTGGTTTTATCAGCACTCGCACCAACCATCGCAATCGTCTTCACCGATTTCAAAATGCCGGCAATATAAGAAGGATCGTAGTCGTATAGGTGATCAATATCTGCTTCAGGCATTATACATCCTCCGGCGTTGCAATATCTGCTTTCAGTTCATGTGGTTTAAGGGGGTCTAGGAAAGGATTACGATATAACTTGTCGTGACTTTCAACCCCAATCTCTAGTGTGATATCTGTCACCGCGCGCGCAACACACAAGATTACATATCCATTCTCAATCTGTCTGTTATTAAGAGCAACTTGGCGGCGTTGATCCACATGGCCTTCTACAAGCTTCGCAGCGCAAGTGATACAACCCCCATATTCACAGCCATAGGGGAGATCAACACCTTGGTCTCTCAATTGCTCCAATAGCGGACGACGCCCATTGACCATGTAAGCGGCACCATCTCTGTTGGACAGGGTTACTCGATACTCGGTCATAGCCAGATATCACTTGTACAGTCACCACCTGGGTAGCGCGCTTCATGACACCTGCTCGGGCCATTGGGTTCCTGACCAAAGTCTACAATAAAGTCAGGGTTGATTTTCATGCCCCCATTCACTGGATCACAGTCAATTTGCACCATAACCCCGCCTTTTGTCCGGATATCTGGATAAAACTGATTGTCCCACGTGGAGAAGAGCGATGTTGTCACATAGAGGCGCTTCCCATCGAGGCTTAGTTGAAACATCTGGGGTCCGCCTGCAACATCGACACCGTTTACCTGCGGGGCTTTCCCGAGCAAGCCTCCCATGAAGACTTGGCCTGTGAGTTTTGGATTGTGGGGATCGCTTATATCGTATTGGCGCATATCGCCATGAAGCCAATTATTAAGATATAAATATTTATCATCCATTGAGATGAGTATCGCCGACATAACTCCTGGAAGTGGGATGGGCCATTCAGGGTGGATCTCATTCTCCACATCAATGATTTTTTCCCATTGCCATTTCCCCTCCTCGTTCTTCCACCAGTGGATAACGTTTGTGGAAAGCGCAGCACCGCAAAAGCCGTGGGTGCTATCAGGGTTGTGATGGAACTTTACCTCTAACGGTAACAGGCCGTCTTCGCCTAAATAGAAACTCTCAACCGGCACTTTTTTCTCAAAGTCCCAGAAGTGTAGTTCGCGCCCGTATTTTAAATACCCGACTTCTTCAAGATCGAACCCTGGCATAAACGTATTCGGTGCGGCCCATTCAGAGCTCACCATGATGTTGTGACGCGGTTGATACCAAAAGTCATAACCAAACTTGATATCCCCCATCGAGTTTTCCCAACGACCAATGATATTAAAATCTTTGTCAAGTTGGAGGTACCCACCCGGCGCCTCACCCTTTGCATTTCCGAGGAATGAGATGATGATCTCAGATCCTAGGCAATGCACTGTATGCGGGCCTGAGAGGTCAGCCTTCGCTTTGATTTCTGCCCCTTCGATCACCTTGTGCAAACGGGGTGCGCGCGGGTCAGTGGCGGTGTCGACAATATGTAAATTGTTCGAGCGGACGCCGGGTAGGATTAGATATTTTCGAGACATGGAACTATCGTCGTGGCAGCTTGAGCAAGCATTCCAGCCCATGTGATGCAACTCATCACCGATACCTGGCATTTCCAGCCGGTGGATGACTTGCGAGTATGTTGGACTATCAGGGTCTACGTCAACCGTTGCTAAATAATCCGGCTTTTGGATGCCAGTTCCAGTGTAAATTGCAATCGTGTAGAGGAGTTTTTCACGTGGAGCTTCAATCGCTTCTTGAGGGCTCGAATAACCTGGACCACAACAATCTTTCATCTCACGCTCCTTTAATTGATAAGATGAAGATAAGCTCGATAACTGATAAAGTATGCATTTAACACATAGAGTAAACGAATATGTAAGCTCACAAATTCTATTAGTTGTAATTTTCTGGAGGATCTAAAGTTTTAATGAGAACCCTAGAAAAAGGGCAATATATACCGATTTGGGAGTACAATATGCAACTTAGTAGACTGATCACAGCGGCCTTTTTAGGACTTACCTCCACAATCTTTGCCAGTACAACAATAGCTCAGGAATATAGTGCAAGATTATCAATCCATTGGGGGCCAAAGCACCATAGTGCAATTCACACGCAAATGTTTGCAGACGAAGTCAACAAGAGAACTAATGGAAGGCTCAAAATAGATGTTTTTCCTTCGGGGCAGCTTTTTGGTATTCGCGAACAACTTGGGGCTATAACTTCTCAGGCAGTTGAAATGGGTGGCATAGTAGGCGTTGTATCCTTCCCTCCAATAAACAAAAATTACAACGTCGTATCTTTCAGCGGGATCTTTGATAGTTATGATGAACAAAGAGCGTTTTTTAATCAAAGCCCCTCGGGAAAAAGTATTTGGGACGATATAACAACTAAGTCAGATACTGTTCTCTTAATGTATAACCCCGTTGGACCGGTGATGACGTTTAGTACGAAAGAACTAAACGGCATTGAAACGATGTCTGGATTGAAGGCAAGAGCGCTAATTGGAGCGGAGCGTCCAATGTGGGAAGCACTGGGTGCTAACACTGTCTCTATGCCAACTGGGGAGGTATATTCAGGCCTTCAAACTGGCTTAATTGATACAATTAATAGTCCACCAGGCTCTATACGAGCGTATAGCTGGTGGGAGTACCTACAATATGGGCAAAAACCATATCAGTACTTTGCCGATGCTTACATTATGGCAAATGCGTCCTGGTTCAATTCATTACCTTCGGATCTACAAAAAATAGTGCTAGAAGTTGGAGAAGAAATTGGGACCCAGTCAACACTTAAGATCCTCCAAACAGGTGAAGAAACCTTAGTTCAATTCCAAGAACGAGGCGGTGTTGTTAACAACTTAAATGGAGATAAGCTTGATGCCTTCAACAAACTAATGTCAGAGAAGGTACAGCCAAAAATTGCTGACAAAATTGACTCCGTGGTGTTAGAAGAAGCAAAAAAATTCTGATCCCTAACTCATCATTTGATTACTCATCCCCTCAATTGGGATGGGTAACAACATGGAATAAATGATTTTGTTACGCTTCCTGAAATGTATTAATGACTGGCAAGAAAAAACCATAAGGTTATTCGCGATCCTGATTTGTGGAATTATCGTCTCTGCATTAATTGTTAGCGCTTTAACTCGTTATTTGAGTGGCACGGGTTACGACTGGTTCATCGAGTTACCTCCAGCTCTAATTCCTTGGATAGTCTTTCCTCTTCTCGGACCAATATTTAGATCAGGCGCACATATAAAAGTTGATTTATTAATGAATTTTTTGACGAAATCACAGATTCTTGTCATGGAGTTATTAGTTTGTGTAGTAGTGCTTGTTGGTGCCGGGATGTTCTTTATGGCTGGCATAGAAGCCGTAGAACTTTTTAAACGCTTAGGACAGTTAATGGAACTAGAGATCGAAATTCCGATTTGGTGGATGTACCTCGCCTTTCCGGTTGGCTTCGCAATCTTAATAAGCTTTATAGTAGAGATGATTTTGGAGAAGCTCTCAGAATTATATCAATTATCCAAGAACTCCAAATGAAAGTCTTTGCGATAACACTGGCAACAGTTCTTCTGATTTCGTCAGTCCCAGTATTCATGGTATTCGGCCTAAGTAGCGCAATTGTAGCTATTTGGGAATTAAACCTACCTTGGTCGAGCCTGATACAAGTGGCATTTGGTTCAGTGACAAAACATGTTTTGGTAGCAGTCCCACTTTTTATTTTTGCAGGCATGGCAATGTTAAGAGGCGGCGCGGCATCGCGATTAGTACATTTTGCCGTAACCTTGGTCGGGCACTGGCCTGGCGGTTTGGGTATCGCAATGATCCTCGCAATGGGTTTTTTTGCTGCTTTCTGCGGCTCGATATTAGCCGCAATTACGGCTATAGGGACCATCATGATACCGAAGATGGTCGAGCAAGGTTATCCAAAACCGTTCGTAATTGTCTTAGCAGCATCTGCGGCTTTTCTCGAAGCTCTAATTCCACCATCGAACGCAGCCATACTTTTTAGCGCTTTGACGGATGTACCTGTATCAAAAACTTTTGCCGCAGGGATACTTCCCGGGTTGGTTTTGATGGGCTTGTTATCGTTAGTTGTCATTTGGAAGTGTAGGCGGTTAAAGGTTTCAGAGAGGGCTTCAAGCAAGGACAAGTTAAAAGCATTTTGGGAAGCTCTACCGGGACTTTTCACTCCGATTATTATCTTAGGTGGAATTTATTCTGGGCTTTTTACACCTTCGGAGTCAGCGGCAGTTGCTGGACTATGGGGAATAGTCATAGGTACCGTTATTTATAAGGAATTAACACTAAGTGGCGTAGTAGATGCACTCTACGAGACGTCCCGGATCACTGCGATTATATTCGCAATAATTGCAATGGCAACCTTTCTAAGCGTGGTTCTGACCTATACGCAGGCACCTCAAAAAATTATAAACTTCTTTTTAGAATTGGGAGGAACACAAGTAACATTCTGGATTTCAGTCGCTGTCATATGCCTAATATTGGGTACTTTTGTTGAAATAGTTCCAGTTTTCTATCTGACTGTACCTATCTTTGCAGCACTTGCGTTATCGTTGAACTTGCACGTTCTTCACCTGTATATTGTTTTTGTTGCATTTGCTGGGATAGGCATGATAACTCCACCGGTCTGTGTGGGGATTTACACCGCAGCAGGTGTTGCAAAAGAAAGTCCAGAAAAAGCATTCAAAGAGGTGCCACTCTTTATATTTATGGGCATTGTTTTCGGTACAATCATGATCTTATTTCCTGCATTAGCAACTTGGTTACCAAGTACAATGAACCAAATGTAATTCTTGGCTAGATTACGGAAGAATTTTATACCAATAAGTTCTACTTATTGAAATGGAAGTGACGATATCGTTCCATCAAGTATTGAGTATTTTGTAATATGAATGGATATTTTTTGTCCCACGTTACAAAATTCTTTAGATACCATGGCGTGAGCTACATTAGCCCGAAGTCGCGGCGACCAAATTGCAGAAGTGATGAAACCTATGTTTTTATCATCAGCTTTTATTGACCAAGGCTTTGAACAGGTCGGGCACGGATCACCATCAAACAGAACACCAATAATTTTTTGCCTTACCCCAGATTCTGCAATCTTCAATAAAGCTGGCTTGCCAATGTAATCTACATCCTCATCCAAGCAGCAAAACTTTTCCATACCTACTTCAAACGGATTATTTTCTCGCGTCATTTCGTTCCCGTAGGATAAGAGACCTCCCTCAATACGCTCGATTAGGTTGGGGCAACCGGGCTTGATGTCAAACTCTTGGCCCGCTTCCCAAATGTGATTCCATATTGCTTCACCAAGATGACTTCCATTCAGATAGATTTCAAATCCACCTTGTCTAGAATATCCAGATCGGGCCACTAATTGCTGTGTACCACTAAACTCAACCCACCCGAATTTGAAAAAGCTAATCTTTCTAACATGCTCGCCAAAAACCTTAACCATCAACGCTTCGGCTTTTGGACCCTGCACAGCCAAAGGCGAAACATCTGGTTCACTTATGTTAACATTGAGGTTCCGGCCAAGGGCAAGTCCTAAAGCGTAGAGTAAAACATCACTATCAGCGATAGAAAGCCAATAGCATGTTTCGCTCAACTTAAGCATCACAGGGTCATTTATTATACCAGCTTTGTCATCGATTATTGGAATGTACATGCAATCGCCAATTTTCGCTTTGGCGATTTTACGAGGCGTCATTAGTTGAACAAGTTTTTGAGCATCTTCTCCTTCAATTTGCACCTGACGCTGACAGGCAACGTCCCAGATTTGAACAGCTTTTCTCAAATGCCAATAATCTTCCTCCACCGATGTGGTATAAGCTTTCGGCAACAACATATGATTAACAACAGAGAACCCCGTTACCCCTAAATGTTCTACACGATCAGTATACGGCGTACGTCGGATACGACGAGACATGTTTAGGCCATCCATCAGTGTGATATCCAAGTGGAATAAGAATGTGGGTTGATTATAATTGGCATGTGATAGCATCCATTTGGATCTTCCATTTGAAATCTTAGCACGATTTCGCTAACTCGTGCTCGTATCCCTATTGCCTCCCAATACGCTCCTGTTTCAAAAACTAATTCATATAGAATATTTGGATTTATGTCCTCACTTGCAATTTCCACCGATAATCGTCCACCTTCATCCATTTTTGCCCTGAAAATTCTGAGGCCAGTTTTGGTATTGATTAAAATGACCTCGATTCCTGCAGCATGATTTCCACTAAATCCATCTAGAGTGTGCGAAGTTATCTTTGCCATTATTCAATCGAAGCCTTATCGCGCTTATCTGAAGTAGCGGCGACTATAGGACTAATTACGCCCCTACACTTCACGTTTACAATTGCAACCTTGCCACTGTCCATTGCACGACGGACAGCTGGCCCAATATCTTCTCTACGCTCAACTAGTTCACCATATCCTCCCATACCCGCGCACATAGTGTGAAACGGAATGTCTCGAAAGTCAGTGGCAAAGTGCCTTCCACTTGAAAACAACCGTTCCTGCTGCTGACTAATGCAGTCCAAACCACCATTGTTGTCTATAACAATTGTGATTGGTTTATTTTCTTGGAACGCAGCTTCGATCGATAATCCACCTGATAAAAAAGCCCCATCTCCGGATATTAAGACGATATTTCTATCGGGATGTAAGCTTTTTGCTGCGACTCCAAATGATACGCCCACTCCAAGTAAAGAGTAGTTACCAGGATGCATAATGCCTCCAAGCTGCTGACCTCTCCATCCAGCCATATTTACAGCTATTTCTGACCAAAAATGTGTATTACCACCATCGAAGATTAACCAATCTTCCTCACCCATTTGATTTTGGACATCTAAGGATAGTTGCAAAGGGTGAATTTTTGAATTGCCCGCAGTTTCTTCAGCAATGTGTTTATACCATTGATCCACCCATTTTTGCCGACGCTCCCTTTGTAAAACAAACCAATCAGCCCATGTCATGGAAATTTGACTTAACGCGTCGAAGAAAGCGCCAGGGTCAGCCAGCAAAGTTTCATCTGCTGCTTGGTTGTATTCTAGCTCCTCGTGACTGCCGTTCACACATACGAGAGTTTGATCTGTGGTAAAAAAAGGTGGATTCCCAAAATTCATCTGATTATCTAATCGTCCACCAATCATCAACACTAGATCACTTTCGTGGATTGCTTCCTTACTTGGATGATATTGATGAAAATCCGCTAACCCCATATACGCTTCAGATTCTTCACCAAGTAACTTTGCATGATATGGAACATTGAAAATTGGTATTCGAAGTTTTTTACCAACTTGCTCAAGTTTTTGTTCTGATTTTGACCACCAGACCCCATGACCAGCTATAATCAAAGGCCGCTTGGCGTTCTCTAACAAGTTTATAACGCGCTTTAGAGCTGTCGGATCTGGCCATGCTCTTGCTATCTCACGGTTAGAGCGATTAAATGGCCGTTCATGAAGACCCGCGTTGGCGTCATAGGACGAAAACATAATGTCAACCGGGATTGAAATATGAACAGGTCCCGGATAACCCGATGTCGCTGCGACCCATGCACGATTTACAAATTCGCTTATCCTCTCACCTTCTGTGATTTGGACTGAGTATTTGACCAAAGGGGCAGCAATAGCTACGTCGTCAATTTCTTTAAATCCGCCCGCACCCTGTCGTTTCAATGTCGACGACCCAGTCACAAATATCACCGGACTACGTTCACCTGCCGCTTCGAGCATTGCAGGAACGGCATTTGCAAATCCCTCAGGCCCAACCAAACAAACTGTGGGCTTTCGACTTATGCGAGTATGAGCATCTGCAAGATGACCTGCTATTTGCTCATGCGGGCAATTAACAACAGGCATTTGACATTCCATAAAGCCTTCGAGAGCAGGATTGCAAAATCCTCCAGCAAGGGTGAAGACATGTTCAACACCTTTCTCTTTAAAAGCATTGGCTAACAAAATGCCGCCACGGATTTTGGTTGATAAATTCATGCTTTTTCTTTCTTTTTTGGCAAACTTATGAGCCAATTTTCAGTCTTATCTGACTGGCCAGAATTTCCTGAATGACTTGAAAGCGGCCATATGCAATTCGAATTGATTTGCTGGATCGTGTTCAAGCCTAACTGTGCCAACCCAACACTAATATCTTCTGAAACAGCATCAAAAAGTGATGTTAACCCTTTTTTTCCACCAGCGCTCATTGCGTGCAAAACAGGTCTGCCAAGCATGACAAAATTTGCCCCAAGCGCTAACGCCTTTAACACATCTTCACCACCACGTATTCCACTGTCAAAGATAATTGGGAATTCTAGTCCAACCGTGTCTCTAATAATTGGCAAAAGATCAATTGCGGCGGGGACACTATCTAACTGCCGCCCACCGTGATTGGATACGTAGATAGCGTCTACTCCATAACTCACAATCTTTTGGGCATCTGATGGAGACGTTACTCCTTTTACAATTAAGTTCCCCTTCCAGGTATCTCTTAATTGGGATAATAATTCCCAATTGAGACCTGCTCTGCTTGCATAACGGTCAAATTTCACCCCCTCATAACCATCATAATTTTCTGGACGCGGCGTACCATGAAGTATTTTGCTTACAGACCAACTAGGGTGCATTGCAAAGTCGATAAATTGGCGTAAGCCTATCTTAAATGGTACCTTAAACCCATTTCGCAGATCCCTAGTGCGCCGCGATACTTGTGGGACATCGACAGTTAATACTAACGTTTGATAACCAGCTTTTTTCGCACGATTAATCAAAGACATATAATGTTCAAGCGAGTTACCCATATACAATTGAAACCAGCTATTGACGCCAGTATCGTTTCTTACGGTTTCAAGGTTTGTAGAGCTCGCCGATGAAACGCAAAAAGGTAAATTCTTTGTTCGCGCCACTTCACACATAATATTATCTGCATTGTGGTGAACAAGATTACACATACCCATGGGTGCAATTCCAAACGGAACATCGAAATTATCATTGAGAAATCTGGTACTAAGTGACCTTGAAGATACGTCTTCTAGCACCCGTGGTTGAAGTAATATTTCATCAAATCGATTTTGATTTCTTGCAGCCGCGAGTTCCCGACCAGCGCCGCCTTCAACAAAATCAAAAACCAATTTTGGCAAATTCCTGCGAGCTAATCTGCGCGCGTCTTGCGCATCAAAAATATGCTTATAACCGTTAATGTTAATTTCTCTTTGTTCTTTAGGCTAACAGTCTTACCGCGAGTGTTCACAATTAGTGTATTTCAAAACATAAATGCTGACTAATCTAGATTTCTTTTCAATATATTCACGAATTCTATGTGCTCGTCGCCTCTTAGTACTTTTGTAATTCTGCCACACGTTGATCGATTTGGGTGGAAAGGATATCCACAAACCTCATAGCGCTTCTAGATAAGCGTTCTTGCCCAGGGGTAATAATTGCAACATGGTAGGTCAAGTTTTGCAAAATTGGCCGAAATACTACTCCACCACCCATTACAGTTTGTTCAGCAGAAAATGGATCGCATATGGCGAGTACATTAACCTCCCGAACTAATGCGCCCGAAACTGGCATGTTGGTTGCAGATAATCTCGAACCGTTCCTTAACGTTGAAGCTAATTTCGGATCGATAGACATCATACTTTCAGGAAACGCACCTCCAAAAGTCACAAATTCCTCAGTAGACGCTAACATATTTAGATCTACCAAACCGACTTGGTCTGCAAGCCAATGGTTTTCAGGAACCAAACAAACATAAGGAACTGATTTCTGGTAAAGAACCTCCACTCCCTCGTATGGGGGTGAACGACCCACTATCCCTAGATCTAACTGATGCATTTGCACAGAGTTTAGTATCGCAGGGGTATTCCTTGATTGTATCATGAATCTGACATCATTTGAACTCTGATGCATTTTCGCTACTGCTCGAGGCAATTCTACTGCAGCTATCGATTGAATTGTCCCAATGCTGATTTCAACTTCATCTGAGTTTTTAATAGAATTAGCAAATTCTTCTAAGCGATCCATTCCCATAAACATACCCTCAACAGCATGGTAAAACGTTTTTCCATCCACTGTCGGAGTAAGCCCGCGGCCGATCCGCACAAACAATTTAAAACCAATTGACTCTTCTAAATCAGAAATAAGTCTGCTGACACTTGGCTGGCTAATATGCAATAGGGTTGCCGCGCCAGTTATAGATCCACTGCGCATAGTTGCCCTAAACGCTTCGAGTTGCCGTGTATTCATAGTAATAGTGTACGCAAAGGCGCTTTATATCTGCAACAACTATATGCTTTACAAATTGTCAAAAGCAGTGTCGTGAAAATTGCTCTCCAGCAGAATCCTAGTGAAGGAGCTAACAGGATTCGAACCAAGGGGACGGTTAAGGAAGCTAAAAAGTAGCAACGCACGGATTCTGCGCGGTTAGGCATTATATGTCTGTAATTATTATGGATTTTTTGGTTGCGGGAGCAGGATTTACTCAAACACCAACAATACAAAAAGCTATTTAGATTTATAAAGATGATTATGCCTTATCTATCTAAATCACTATGTTTTTTCACTAGGTTCAAGATAAATTTTCCACCCCCGATCCCAACAAACAAACACAGCAAAAAAGTGTACGTTTGGTGTGTTTTTAAATCTCGCACGCGTGGCGTTAGTTTGCGTAACTTACGTCTGAACCAACAGCCAATAAATCATTGCCTGTACCTGAGCTGCATGCGGCTCTTTTGTGAAAACAAGATAATAACCCGATGTATCAAGCTTGCGATCTGTCAACTCTACTAGCTGCCCACTTTTGATTTCCGGAGCGACTAAATCATCCCACAAGGCAATGCCTTGTCCATCAATAACTGCCTGCACTCTGCTATTTGAGTCCGGAATTATGATACTGGATTTGCTCGGCAGATATGGTAAGCCTGCGGCTGCATGCCACGCGCGCCAACCAGTATCACCCGAACTATCCCCGAGGAGAGTTACTTGTCTAACTGCAGCCTCTATCCCAATGCTTTCCACTTCTTTTGCGAGGGTTGTATTTGCCGTTGGCACGGAGGGTAATCTCAGTAAAAGCCTGCTTTCGTATTCCTTCCATTCACCAAACCCCCACAAAATCGCAAGATCTACATCCTTTGTTTTCAAGTCAGCGATAGAATTAACAGGCTCTATTCGCAAACTGACACCTGGATTTTTCTCAAAAAAGTCCATCAGCCGTGGTGAGAGCCATCGCGAAGAAAAGTAGGTCAGCGCACCTATACAAAGTGCCTTAGTATTCGTGCCGCGAATATCTTCAATTTCTTGATCAATTTGCTGAAGCGCATTCAGAGAGACATTCCATATTCTTCTCCCATTTTCGGTGAGGTGAAGGCGCGCATTGTTCCGCTCAAAAAGCGCAAAACCAAGGTTCTCCTCTAGTTTATTTATTTGATAACTTATCGAACCTTTCGATAAATTGAGATCAATCGCAGCCGCGGTCATTGACTGCTTTCTAGCGACAGCATCAAAAATTTTCAGCGAGTCATAAGATCTAAATTTCATAAAAACTGTTTAATATTTTAAAACAATTTGTACAAATCTTTAATTTTGAAAAATATCAATTATCCCCTTAATCAAGAAAATAACATCTACTAATCCAGACTTAGTCGTCATAAATTAACAAACGGAATCACAAAATGACACTACAACTTTCCGATTTTCGCTTCGTAGCAAAAGCGCTTCCAAACAAGGGGCAACGACCCCGCGAGCTCGCGCGCACGATGCCTGCACACCCACTGAGTTACATGGAGCTTCCACATGACCCAGAATATACACTTTATAACTCCCGACTGACACCCGAAGCGCTAAGCACTGCATCAGATGATGAAATGTATTGGGCCGTACGTACGAACGTTATTTTTCGTCACACGGGTGAGTTACCTATTGAGATAAGCGGACCAGATGCTGAAAAACTTTTAAACAAGGTATTCACCCGTAATGTATCTAAGGTCAAACCAGGCCGCTGTTCATATCAATTTGCATGCTATCACGACGGCGGAATGATCACAGACGGTGTATTGCTACGATTATCTGAAGATCGTTTTTGGATGGCGCAAGCAGATGGTGACCTTTTTAGCTGGTACAAAGCCCATGCTGAAGGGATGGATGTAAAAATACATGATCCGAATGTATGGGTAAGTCAGATACAGGGCCCACGTTCACTGGAGCTACTTGCCGCTGTTCTCGACGGACCAATGCCAGATCCATTCCGCTATTTCGACTGCGCCGAGGTTTCTATTGCTGGTCAGACTTGTTGGATTAGTCGTTCAGGCTTTACTAACGAACTTGGCTGGGAAGTATACTTACTTCCAGACACAGATATTGCAGCTATTGGAGACAGGATCATGGAGGTAGGTTCGGCGTTCGATATATTGCTCACCGGGACACCGGTATTCCGCGCACGTCGGATTGAGGCTGGCTTACTAAATGCTGGGTCAGACTTTGGGGCAGAAACCACTCCTTTCGAGGCAGGGCTTGGGAATTTTGTCGACTTCGACAATCGTGATTTCATCGGACGCAAAGCATTAGAGGTTGCAGATAAATCATCAAAAACCTGGGGTATGCGAGTAATGGGAGGTGTTTCTCAACTTGGTCGCGTTATTTGGGTGGGCGAAACTGTTGTTGGACGCGTTTGCTCGTCAGGATATTCACCATACCAGAATTGCGGTGTTTGCATTGTTCGTATGGACAACCCAGCCATGGGGCCTGGCACGATAGTAAATGTACTCTGTGCAGACGGTTCTATTCAGGAGGGCGAGCTTTGCACTCTGCCGATGTATGATGCAGACCGCTTAATCCCGAGGGGCAAGCTGGTGGATATCCCAACCAAACCGATCGCAGCGGAATAGACATGTACGATGTGACACTGAACCTTTCGCATTTCCCCGCGCAGTACGACGCGGAAGTCTGCGACATCACGGTTGGAGACTTACTGCGTGAGACTGCGGCCAGTCACCCTGATGCTATTGCGATGGTGGATATCGCAGACAACGGTGATTGTGGCCAGTCGTGGACCTATGGCGAGCTGCTAGAACAAACCGAACGCCTTGCTAAAGCACTTACTTCCCGTTTTGAGGCAAGCGAGAAAGTCGTTGTCTGGGCGCCCAATATCCCGCAGTGGATTTTTATGGAATATGCCTGTGGTCTAACGGGTTTGGTTCTCGTGACAGCCAATCCATCCTTTCAGGTCTCTGAACTCAAATATGTTCTGGAACAGTCTGGAGCAGTCGCCCTATTTATGGTTGATGAGTTTAGGGGTAACCCGATGGCTGAAATTGCACACCAGGCGATAAGCGGCAACACAGCGTTGCGCGAGGTCATCAACTTGGAAAACGAGGATGCGCTCTACGCCACTGGCGAACGGCCCGCAGTGTTATCAGATGTTCAGCCAGATGATGCCGCGCAAATCCAATACACATCGGGAACAACGGGATTTCCAAAGGGCGCAGTACTCAGCCACAAGAACCTAGTGAACAACGCACGTCTGTTCTGCAAACGTAAGCAAGTTGGTCCGCATTCGGTCTGGGCCAACTTCATGCCTCTATTTCACACGGCAGGCTGCGCGACGGGGGCCTTGGGATGCCTCCAGGCCGCCTGTAAGATGTTATTGATCAAGCGCTTCGACGCAGATGTTTTTGCGCGATTGATCGAGGAACAGGACGTCACGACCTGTTTCGCTGTCCCCACCATGCTGTTCAACCTGCTGGAATCGCTGGAAAGAAATCCACGCGATATGTCTTCACTTGAGGTCATAACAACCGGCGGCGCGCCGGTGCCCCCCGATCTGGTCCGCCGGGTGCGGGACCGTCTAGGCTGTCACCTGCTCAGCGCTTTCGGGCAAACAGAGCACAGCCCGATGATCTGCCTGAACCCTGTTGAGGCAACGCTGGAGCAGATCGTGGAAACAGCTGGCCAGCCGCTGCCACAAACCGAGGTTTCGATCCGTTCACCTGAAGACAACCGGGTCCTCCCAATCGGTGAAGTCGGCGAGATTTGCGCGCGGTCCTACGCCGTGATGATCGGCTATAACGACAACCCGGGGGCCACTGCCGCTGCTATCGACGAAGATGGCTGGCTCCATACCGGTGACCTTGGCACGATGGACGCTCAGGGGTTCGTGCAGGTGACGGGCCGTGTAAAGGACATGATCATTCGCGGCGGCGAAAACCATTTCCCAGCTGAAATCGAAGCGGTGTTGGTGACCCACAGGCATGTGGCCCAAGTCGCTGTAGTCGGTTTACCGGACGAGAAATGGGGAGAGGTGATCGCGGCATTTATCCTGTCTGACCAGCCACTTGATGTGGCCGATTTGCGTACCCACTGCCGGGCGCATCTGTCCGCGCAGAAAACGCCATCGGTCTGGGTGCGCGTGCCGGACTTCCCTCTGACAGGCTCCGGCAAGGTGCAGAAATTCGCCATTCGTGAGAAGTTCCTTGCAGGCAATTACGGAGAAGTTCTGCAATGACCGTGCGAATTGAAAAGGACGGCCCCGTCTGGACAGTCATCCATTCCCGCCCAGAGGCCCGCAATGCCATGGACCCCGAAAGTGCGGCCGTACTCTACGAGGCGTTCCGCGTGTTTGACGCGGACGATACCGCCCACGTTGCCGTGTTTTGGGGCGAAGGCGGTGCTTTTTGTGCCGGGTGGGATTTGAAACATGCGGCTTCGCTTGCCGGGGCCGAGGCGCTCGACCCGTTCGACTTTCCAGATGAGGGAGAACCACCAATGGCGGCCATGGGACCCAGCCGGTTGGATTTGTCCAAACCGGTTATAGCTGCGGTGGCCGGGCCTGCCGTGGCTGGCGGCATGGAACTGGCGCTTTGGTGCGATATCCGGGTGATGGAAGAAACCGCCTTCATGGGGGTCTACTGCCGCCGCTGGGGCATTCCACTGATCGACGGTGGGACAGTGCGCCTGCCGCGTCTGGTGGGCGAAGGCCGCGCGATGGACCTGATCCTGACCGGCCGCCGTGTGAATGCAGACGAGGCTCTGCGGATTGGACTGTGCGAATACGTCGTGCCCGAAGGCGACGCGCGCGCCAAGGCCGAAGCCCTAGCCCATGAAATCGCCCGCTTTCCCCAAAGCTGCATGCGTGCGGATCGACGGTCCGTGCGGGCCCAGCACGGGCTTTCGATGTGCGACGCACTTCGGCAGGAATGGAGGGGCAGCAAGGGTGAGGTCACCAAAGGTGTCGAAGGCGCCGCCCGGTTTGCCGGCGGCAAGGGCCGTGGGGGCGATTTCCGCGATGTATGAACTGGCCGTCACCACCTCCCATGTGCCGGCCCAGTCCGACATGGAGACATGCGAGATCACCATCGGCGCATTGCTGCGCGAGGTGGCTGCGGCGCGACCGGAGGCGGAGGCCTTGGTCGAAGTCAGGCAGGACGGTACAGAAGGACGCCGCTGGACCTACGCCGAACTTCTGAAAGATGCCGAGCGGCTGGCGATGGCGCTCTCCACCCGGTTTGCGCCCGGCGAACGGGTGGTCATATGGTCGCCCAACAGTCCCGAATGGGTGCTGATGGAATATGCTTGTGCGCTGTCCGGACTGGTTCTGGTGACGGCGAACCCGGCCTTTCAGGCACGCGAGCTGGCCTATGTTCTGGAGCAGTCACGCGCGGTTGCCCTGTTTCTTGTCGAGAAGTTCCGTGGCAACCCGATGGGCCGGATTGGAGCTGAGGTCGTGACCGACATCGCTGCCATCCGCGAAGTCACAGATATGGAAAGTGATGCGCTCTTTGCACAGGGCACCCGCCCGCTTGCTTTGCCCGAAGTTGCCCCGGGCGACGCTGCGATGATCCAATATACGTCCGGCACAACAGGTTTTCCCAAGGGCGCTGTTCTCAGCCATTGCGGATTGGTCAACAACGCCCGGTTCTACGCGGGTCGTTGCGGCGCGACCAGTGCGACCACCTGGGTCAACATCATGCCAATGTTTCACACCTCGGGCTGCGGGATGGTCACGCTTGGATGCCTTCAGGCGGGGTGCAGAATAGTGCTGATCAGCCTGTTTGACCCGGACGTCGTGCTTGACCAGATGGAAGCGAGCGGCGCTGACATCATCCTTGGCGTGCCGACAATGGTGGTGGCGTTGCTCGATGCACAAGAGGCGCGTCCGCGAGACCTATCGGCCCTGAAGCTCGTTAGCTGCGGCGGCTCGATGGTGGCGCCCGAATTGGTGCGCCGGGTGCAGACCCTGATGGGCGCCGGATTTTCGACGCTCTATGGCCAGACCGAGCATTGTCCGGTGATCACACAACACCATCTGGACGACCGCATCGACGACATCTGCAACACGGCTGGCCAACCGGTGGCGCAAACCGAGGTCTCGATCCGCAGCGTCGATGACAACCTCGCCGTCGCCATTGGCGAGGTTGGGGAAATCTGTGCCCGCGGCCCCTGCGTCATGCTGGAATACAACGACAATCCCAAGGCCACGTCCGAAACTGTCGACGCGGGTGGCTGGTTACACACCGGCGATCTGGGCCGGATGGATGCGCGCGGCTACGTCACCGTGACGGGACGGGTCAAAGAGATGATCATCCGGGGTGGAGAGAACCATTTCCCGGCCGAGATCGAGAACTGCCTGTTGGAACACGCCAGCGTGGCCGAAGTCGCCGTTGTCGGCCTGCCGGACCCGAAATGGGGTGAGGTCATCGGTGCGTTCATCCGTGGCACAGGGCCACTGGACAGGTCCGCGCTGCATGCCCATTGCCGCGCAAACATGTCCCCGCAGAAAACCCCGAATGTCTGGGTGCAGGTCGAGAGCTTTCCTCTGACCGGCTCGGGCAAAATCCAGAAATTCGTTCTCCGCGACCGTTTCGTCGCCGGGGAGTTCACTCAACTTTGACTGACAGGAACCGCCATGCAGGACGCAACCAGACATTATATCAACGGCGGGTGGGTCGCCTCGATCGACGGGCGCGAAATGGCGGTTGAGAACCCGTCAACCGAAGAGAAGATCGCCACGATCACTTTGGGTGGCGCCGCTGATGCCGACGCGGCCGTCGCCGCAGCCAAGGCAGCCTTCCCGGCTTGGGCGGCAACAGACCCTTTGGATCGGATCGCCGCACTGGAGCGGTTGATGGAGGTCTACAAGGGCCAAGCCGAAGACATGGCGCAGGCCATCAGCTCTGAGATGGGTGCACCTATCGCATTGGCAAAGACGGCGCAGGTCGGCTCTGGAGCTGGGCATCTCAAAAACACTATTCGGACAGCCAAAGCTTTTGTCTTTGAACGTCCTTTGGGCGATCACGCACCCAGCGATATGATCTTATACGAACCAGTTGGTGTCTGCGCCCTGATCACCCCATGGAACTGGCCGATGAACCAGGTGATGCTAAAGGTGGCCCCCGCGCTGGCCGCGGGCTGCACGGTGATTTTAAAACCCTCGGAACTGTCTCCGCTCAGCGCCATTCTGCTGGCCAAGATGATCGATGCAGCGGGCTTTCCGTCCGGTGTGTTCAATCTGGTGAACGGTGATGGTGCCGGTGTTGGAGAGCATCTCACCGCGCACCCGGACGTGGACATGGTCAGCTTCACTGGGTCAACCCGAGCTGGGGTGGCGATCAGCAAGGCGGCAGCGGAGACCGTGAAGCGCGTTAGCCTCGAATTGGGGGGCAAGGGGGCCAACATCATCTTTGCCGATGCCGATGAAAAGGCTGTCACGCGCGGCGTACGGCACTGCTTCAACAATTCGGGCCAGTCCTGCAACGCACCAACCCGGATTTTGGTCGAACGCGCGATCTACGAGCAAGCCGTTGAAACAGCCTGTAAAGTGGCAGAGAAAACAGAGGTCGGACCAGCAGATATAGAGGGCCGTCAGATTGGTCCGGTTGTAACCGAAGCACAATTTAACAAGATCCAATTCCTGATCAAGCGCGGCATAGATGAGGGTGCCAAATTGATTGCGGGTGGTCTAGGCCGCCCCGAACGTCTGAACCAAGGTTACTTTGTGCGTCCCACAATCTTTGCCAACGTCACGCAAGATATGACGATTTGGAAGGAAGAAATATTCGGCCCTGTGCTATGTATAACACCTTTTGACTCCGAAGAAGAAGCAATCACCTTGGCAAACGACACGTGCTATGGTCTTACGAATTATGTACAGACCTCAAACAAGGTAAGAGCTCGTCGCGTGGCGCGACAGCTAAGATCTGGTATGGTCGAGATGAACGGAAAATTTGGCGGTGCTGGTTCGCCTTTTGGTGGTATGAAACACTCTGGAAATGGCCGTGAAGGTGGCACATGGGGTCTTGAAGAATTTCTTGAAGTCAAAGCCGTGAGTGATTGGGAGTAATAATGGCAAAGGTCCTATTTGAACGAGATGGCCGGATTGGGAGGATCACTCTCAATCGACCAGAAGTGTTAAACGCAATTGATGACGATCTTCCGACTGAATTATCCGAGGCCGTCGCGCGGGCAGATGCCGATCCAAATGTCCATGTGATGATTTTATCCGGTGCAGGTAAGGCATTTTGCTCGGGATACGATTTAGAGCATTACGCGAGCTCAGATGGACCTAATAAGGTTGTACAAGATATGCCATGGGATCCGATGCAAGATTTCCAATTCATGTGGCGAAACACCCAGGCGTTTATGTCTCTATTCCGAGCAATGAAGCCAGTAATTTGTAAAGTCCATGGTTTCGCAGTGGCTGGAGGATCAGATATCGCTCTTTGCGCGGATATGACAATAATGGGTGACGATGCAAAGATTGGTTACATGCCAACGCGAGTTTGGGGCTGCCCAACCACCGCAATGTGGGTGCACCGAATTGGACCCGAAAAAGCTAAGCGCATGATGTTCACAGGTGACAAGATTAATGGAATTGAAGCAGCAGCAATGGGCCTTGTCCTGAAATCAGTTCCAGACGATCAACTCGATGCCGAGGTTGAGGCGCTTGTCAGTCGTATGGCATCAGTGCCGATCAACCAACTTGCCATGCAGAAGATGGTGATCAATTCAGCTGTTGAAGAAAAAATCAATCAAACCCAACGACTGGCTACCCTTCTGGATGGCATGACGAGACATTCACCCGAAGGTTTGAATTTCAAAGCACGGGTTGAAGAAGTTGGATGGAAACAAGCAGTGAACGAGCGAGATAACGGCACCTATGATTGGAGTCGAAATGAGCCGTTTGAAGACTGAGTTTTTTAACGCGGGATATGAACTTGTCTAGCCCCCAATTTCAGTGCTTTCATTTCTGAAAGCTGCGGTCGCCCTAGACCACCGAACTTCTTGCGCCAATAGTAATAGGTCTTGTCCGAAATACCCGCCTTGCGACACGCGCCCACAACATCCAACCCATCATGCAAATGAACATCAATCTCGCGCAATATCTTCAGTGCATCCTCATCCGAATACCGTTTCCGTGCCATTCTCTGTCACTCCCTTAGTCAACAAATAGTGGCACAGTTTTAGGGGGCCAAGACAATGAATATGACTGGGCTATCGCGTTCCAGCGTTTATCTCCGCGTTTCCACGAATGAATTTCCAAAGCCCGTCAAAATCGGCCGCCGTGCCATCGACTGGCCTGAAGAAAGCATCATTGCTTGGCAAGCTAAAATGATGGAGGCGCAAGATGAAAGTGCTTAGTACCTCTGAAGTCGCTGCAACGACTTCTATGTCAGTCTCGAATATTCGGAGAATGGTTCGTGAAGGTAAGTTTCCTCCACCATTTGCGCTGACAGAAAACCGCCAAGGCTGGCTGGAACAAGATGTTAATGAGTGGATAAGCGAACGCGTCCGCTCTTTCCGCGTTTACCCATAAAAAATTGGCTGCAGCACAACTAAGACCACAGCCAAAAAACACCCTATTAAAAAGGAAGTATATCATGACAGAACGTTATAATGAAGAATTAGCTTCAAAATTAGACTACATTTCACAGACAATTTGTGACCGTGTGATCTTTCAATCCAAATACGAACCAGATGCAATCACACTGTGGATCGCAGGAACTTATCTGATGGATCACTGGACGCGTTTTCCAAAGTTGTTGATTGTTTCTCCCGAACGCGAATGCGGTAAAAAAACAGCACTAGAAGCCATTGAAGGCTTTGTCTTCAATGGCAAGATGGCATCCAGCATCACAGCAGCGGGAGGAGGCGGGATTCGAACCAAAGGGACGGTTTACGTCGGTCTAACGTAGCAACGAACGCGGCAATTTCTGGTGGTGTTAAAATGCAAGTAGCACGCACTTGGGCGCTAATACTTTGTAATCATTTTGTGATTTTTGGTTGCGGGAGCAGGATTTACTCAAGAACACTCACTTTTCATAAGGATTTAGCTAACTGCTAGATAGATCCATTACTTAAAGTAACTCCACGTTAATAAAGAAAGTCTTAAACATTCTTAGTTCAAATTAAAAATCTCGTCTAAATCAAAGCAACAACCTCTGTTGGGTCACAAAAAGATTATGTTCGCCGTACAACTTAAGCTACTAGTTCGCTAGTATCGTCCCAATGGCCGTACACACAGCTGCCTGAGTAGGGTCAATCACCGGAATTCTTAACTCAGCTTCCAATTCCAATCGATGACGGGACATCCCCGCACAACCAAGTACAATTACGCCCGCTCCCATTTCAATTAATTGATATCCAACTTCGACAAGTCTTTGATATGTTTCAGCACCGTTCGCACTTTCATCTACAGAAATATTAAGTGCAATCTCGCCAGCTAACCTGTTCAATACTTGCATTCTTGAGAGATATCGTCGATGCCTTTCGACTGAAGCATCTGCAATCGCGATTACTCCAAATAGCTCTGCACGAGATAGGGCAGTTAATACACCACTCTCTTGAATCCCAAATACCGGTTGCGAGGTAATAGAACGACAAGCATCTATTCCAGGGTCAGAATAGCAGGCAATAACAAATGCATCAGCGTCGCTTCGAGTTTTCACTAAATTAGCTAGCGGAACAATGACACTATCTGAGTCGAGTTGAGTCTCTATTCCAAAGGGGCCTTCTTCGAGTGTGACGCATTCAATAAAACATCCCTCAAACTGATTGAAATGGCTCAAACTTTTTTTGAGACCATCCGTGACTGTTTGATTGGAATTGGGATTAATCACAACTATTCGTCGACTCATTTGAAAATCTCCACACCAAAATTTGTCTGAGGCTCAGTCTCAGGTAATGAAGTACCGGTAAGCCCAGAAAGATCTGTGCGTCCACGACGGATAAAATTACCATACCCAGGTTTAGCGAGTAATTTTCCTTCGTCAATTACCCGTTGACCACGACTTAGTACCGTAGTCGGCCAACCTGTAATCTTCATACCTTCAAAAGGATTATAATCCATTGCATCATGCATTTCTCCTGCAATCCGAGTTTCACTCGGATCCCAGATCGCGATATCAGCATCAGCACCGATAGAAAGTGTTCCCTTACGCGGCAACATACCGTAAAGTCGCGCAGCATTAGTTGATGATAAAGCAACAAATTGATTTATAGAGATTCTGTCTTTCAACACACCTTCTGAAAACATTAAGGGAAGCCGCATCTCGATCCCTGGCATTCCATTGGCGAAGCCACGAAAGTCAACCTCACGACCATTGGAAAATTTCCCGCTTTCATCAAATCGATACGGAGCATGATCCGAAGACACAACATTAAATGTTCCACCAGCTATGTGGCGCCAAAGTGCCTCTTGTGTAGCAACATCGCGCAACGGTGGTGAACAAATGTATTTTGCGCCATCAAGATTTGGACGGTTAAGATCTTCTCGTGTCAGAAAAATATATTGAGGACAAGTTTCACTAAAAACATAGGCGCCATCCATTCGTGCTTTTGCAACCAGTTCAGCACCAGCCGGTGTTGAGACATGAACGATCATTAAAGGCGCATTAGCAAGTTTTGATAGGCTAATAGCTCTGTTAATAGCTTCTTCTTCCGCAATACCGGGTCGTGCGGGCGCGTGAAAGCGCGGTTCAACGTAACCAGCCTCTGTCAATGCGTTTGACATCCAAGTTAGCATATCATGGTTCTCAGCATGCACCATCGTCAGTCCACCGTGACGTCGCGCGACCGTTAGAATATCAAGAAATTGAGCATCGCTTACTCTTGTTGCGTAAGTCATAAATACTTTAAATGACGTAATTCCCCGTTCAAAAGCAGATGGCAACTCATCGAGAACATCTCTATTTGGATCCGTAATGATCAGGTGATACGAATAATCGATCACGGATTTAGTGTCTGCACGCCGATCGTATTCATCAATGGTGTCCGAAATGCTTTCACCTTTTTTCTGCGCAGCAAACGGCACAAATGAAGAATTGCCTCCAAAGGCTGCTGATATTGAGCCAGTTTCATAATCGTCGGATGTCATGACGCCCATGCCACTCTCTTGAGCGATATGGCAATGCGCTTCAATGCCGCCTGGCATTACTAATTTTTTATCAGCGTTTATCTCATCATAACCTTCAAGGCTTTCGCCCAAAGTTACAATTTTCTCTCCGTTGATGCCAATGTCTGCAATAAACGTTTCGCTAGCCGTTACTAATGTACCACCTTTAATTACCAAGTCATGCTTCATGATCGTGCCCCCTATACTGACTTAATCAGACCACCGTCACAGCGAATTAAACTGCCAGTAATATATCCGGCACAATCACTGCAAATAAAAGTGGCTGTATCAGCGAACTCTTCAACTCTGCCGTAGCGACCAACTGGAATAATTGCTTTACTTGCCTGCCTTACGCTTTCCAGTGTTTGACCCGTATTATCAGCAACAGTCTGATCAAGTTCGTCAATGCGCGTCGTATGTATTCTGCCCGGTAAAAGCATGTTTACCGTGATGCCGCTGCCAGCCAAGTCATTTGATAAAGATTTTGTCCAGCCGACAAGTGCCGAACGCACAACATTCGATATACCAAGGTTAGGGATTGGCTGAATGACCCCTGAAGAGCCAATTGCCAAAATTCTACCCCAACCAGCTAATTTCATGTCCGGGATGAGTGTAGATGCTAGCTCTATTATACGAACAACCATAATTTCGAATTGTTTTGTTAGAGAATATGGATCTGCGTTGGAAATAATGCCAGGTGGTGGACCCCCAGTATTGGCGACAAAAATATCAATTTGCCCAAGCATTTCTTTTACAGCCAATTGAATTGTATTAACTGAACTAGGATCAACCAAGTCAGCTATCACGAAGTCTGCCTTGCCACCTGAAGCTTTAATTTCATCTGCTATTTCTCTCAGTCTATCTTTATTTCTTCCCGTCAGCAAAACGTGTACGCCTTCCGAAGCTAGTGACTTTGCAATCCCTTCGCCCAAGCCTCTACTTGATGACATCACTAACGCTCTTTTTTCCTGTAATCTGAGGTCCATTAAGGCAATTCCTTCAATTTAATTTCTAGGCGGTCCATAAGCCGATTAAGTTCACTGTGATCTAATTCTGTTAAAGATGGACCAGGTGATCGTACCTTTGGTGATTTGAGTAATCCACGCCGGTGAAGAATTTCTTTTCTGATCGCCAGACCTAAACCTAACTGTTGCTCGTATCTGACCATCGGCAGGTATGCATCAAATAAGTCCTCAGCTTGGTCAACTTTACCTGATTTATGTAAGTCAACAACTTGAACAAGCATCTCAGGATATGCAAATCCTGTCATAGCCCCATCAGCACCTCTTTGTAATTCCTGGGGTAGAAATAAAGCGGCATTCCCAACCATTATAGACATGCGAGGAGTGGAGCCTGTATCGGTCTCTGTCCGCACCCGCGATAGCTTTGTTAATCCTGGCCAATCCTCATGCTTTAGCATGACAATTTGTTCATTTTCTCTCGTCAATTTCAGAATAGTTTCAACCGAGAACTGAACGCCAGTCGTTTGAGGGTAATCTTGTAAACATATAGGAATTTGAGAACCTAACGTTTCACATACCTGTTTAAAATATTGGTTGAGTTTCGTCTCTGTACCCAGTCCAGGCATTGGAGCAACCATCACTCCTGCCGCACCAGAATCCATGACTGAATGCGAAAGACGCTTCATGTTGTCAAGGCTTGCACCTGAAACTCCAACGACAATCGGTACACGCCCACTAACACGGTTAATTATATGCTTGCCAAATCTTAATGACTCGTCAGCAGTGAGTTTTTGGGCCTCTCCCATAATACCAAGTATAGTCATACCAGAAACACCACTTTCGAGGTAAAAATCCACTAATCTATCCGTACTTGATAGATCTAATTCACCATCTTCTGCGAAAGGTGTCGCAGAAATGATGAATACACCCTCTGAGTAACGGTTTATTAAGTTCGACATAATTTAATCCTCATTGTGTTGAATCTGATCAGGCGTAGGAATTGAGTGTCTTCTGATACTTACAATTTCAGCATATCTATCCGCGAAAAGACGTGCGATTGGGTAATTATCCTCCCAATCAACGTGAAGTGTTTCCGCATTAATCAAACCGTTTTTAGAAAAAACACCCTGAGCAGCCTCATCTGACTGGTCCATGGTAATTGTTAGTGCATAATTGGCCTTTGATCCATGGTTATTTTGGCTTCAGGAGCTGGTGGGCGGTAGCCCAATGCACTGTGTGGTCTCTTTGTGTTGTAGTGTTTTCTCCATTCTTCGATGATGATCTGTGCTTCCCGTAGGCTGTAGAAGATCTCTCCGTTGAGCAGTTCATCTCTGAACCTGCCATTGAAGCTCTCGCAGTAACCGTTCTCCCAAGGACTTCCTGGTTCGATGTAGGCCGTCTTTGCTCCAACTGCAGCAATCCAGTCCCTCACGGCTTGAGCGATGAACTCAGGACCATTGTCTGATCGAATGAACGCGGGGGAGCCACGCAGGATGAACAGATCGGTTAGAGCATCGGTCACATTCCTTGAGTTCAGCTTCCGATCGACCTTGATGGCTAAACATTCCCGGCTAAACTCATCTAGAATGTTCAATGTTCGAAAGACTTTACCATCATCAGTTCGGCAATAATAAAAACAGAAAGGAGCTTGCGATGACAAGCAGTAAACCGGTGCGGCTATTAACGCCGGATGAGGCGGCGCAGTTTCTAAGTGTCTCCCACAGGACAGTTAAACGCTTGGTCGCTGAAGGCAGCTTGCGTGCCTGTAAAGTTCGCAGATCCATGCGCTTTAGATTGGAAGATCTTGAAGCCGACGTTGAGCAAAACAATTGGACCTGAGATCCATGCGTTTTGTCTCGTTTTGTCCCCCTTTGAACAGGCGTGTCTTAGAGTGCGCAAGCAATAGTGCAAATCTATATATAGTTATTTTGACCTATCCCTATAAAAGGGCGGCTGTTTTTGACCCCTATACCAAATGAACCAGACTTTGACATTTTTGTTATCGGGTGCAGCTATTGTGATGCTGTCAGACTGGTTCAAGTCCCCTCAAACTGAGGCGTTTCTTTAGCCAAAAAAGCCGCTATCCCGGCTGGCCCGTCGTTGGTGCGCATCATGTCGGCGATGGATCGCGTCTCGCGATCTAGCTGGGATTCTAGGCCGTCTGAAAATGCCGTGTCCAGCAGCCTTTTGACGCCACCAAACGCCTTTGTCGGCCCAGATGCTATTTGCTGTGCCATCGCACAGGCTTCGTCCATCACTGTCTCTGGGGGCACCACCCTGTTGACCAACCCCCAGGACTGAGCCTCGGCAGCCGTCAAGACGCGGTTTGTCAGCATCAGCTCCTTTGCCCGCAGTAAACCGACATGTTTCGCAAGATAGTAGGTCGACGATCCGTCCGGCGTGAGTCCAGATGACGTATAGGCCGAGACGAACTTGGCCCTTTCCGACGCAATGACATAGTCGCCAGATAATACTATCGAGAACCCGCCGCCGCCCGCGGTTCCGTTTACGGCCATGATGACCGGTGCGTCTATCCGGGCAAGCCGGATCAACCCTGCATGCAGCAGCGTGGCCATTCGGTTCAGATGCGCGGGTTTGTCAGGGGCGGCGTCCATTTCGGCAAGATCGCCGCCGCCACAAAACATCTTACCAGTTGCGTTGACGACTACGGCGCGCACGTCTGGCCCCCCGCAACGCAAGCCTACGTCAAACAACTCTTCGGCCATGCGCGCATTCAATGCGTTGGCGGGGTTGTCTTTGCGATCCAAGGTGATTATCGCGACGCCATCAGCAATTTTAAAGCAAAGTGTTTCATAGTCCATGGATTTGACATCTCACAATTTTTACGGTGCACGGCTTGCGGCTTGTCGTTCCAGTTCATAGGGTTGGGACAACCTGGCCTCAGAGTCGTAAGCTTCAATCGGTTCGCCACAATCCGGGCAGGTCATTTGTGGTTTGGTGATTTGACCGCAGGTCTTGTGAACGATCTGCACGGGCGTATCCTGGGCACCCAACCAACGATCACCCCATTGTTTCAGCGCGATGATAACTGTCCACAAATCGCGACCTTTCTCGGTCAGGCAGTATTCATGGCGTAGAGGGCGCTCGGAATAAGGCTCGCGCCGGATCAACCCCTGCGCTTCTAGTTTTTTCAAACGCAGTGACAGAAGGTGGGAAGACATGCCCGTTAGGCTTAGGAAATCATCGAAGCGGCGAGTGCACAGGAACATTTCCCGCACAATCAGTAGCGTCCATGCGTCGCCCACCTGCGCTACGGCACGCGCAATTGTACAGGTTTGCGACTGTAGGTAAGAGCGTTTCATAATATGTCACTTCAAATTTTGAATTGACTGATTACTAAAGTTGAAGTCTTCTTCTTGTCAAGCAAATCCAATCGGGACACCTACGGCGCTGTCGAATTCAGAACATATTTTAGGGGAATTGTATGAAAGTCTATTTTGCACCTCAGTCGCGCGCCGTACGAACTGTTTGGTTGTTGGAAGAAATTGGACTGCCCTTTGAACTTGAAAAATTCCAACTGGGGCAGAAAGAAATGCGCGGCCCGGATTATACAGCGATAAACCCCAATGGCCGTGTGCCAACGCTGGTTGATGGCGATGTCACGATCAGCGAAAGCACCGCGATAGCGCAATATCTGGCTGCCAAGTATGCGCCTGAGCTTGGGCCTGGTCCCGATGCGTCGAACTTTGCCGAATACCTGCAATGGCTACACTATGCCGAGGGCATGATCATGCCGCCGATCAACAACTATGTGGTAGAAACCATCCTGCTTCCCCCCGAACGGCGTAATGATGAAATCGCGATGCGCGCACTCAAGCTTCTGAACCGTACCCTTACGGCAGTCGCGCACCATATGGAAGGGCGAGAGTTCCTGGCTGGCGGCTTTACAATTGCGGATACCATCACTGGGCATGCAGTCATCATGGCGCGACGTCTTGGGGCAGATTTTTCCAATCTGCCTACACTCTCGGATTATGCCGATCGACTTGAGGCGAGAACAGCCTTCCAGGCAGCTGAAGCGGAGTAAGATAACAATATGGCCACAAAACCGATCTGTCTGATCATCGGCGCTGGAGACTATATTGGCGCAGCCATTGCCAAGCGTTTTGCGCGCGGAGGGTTTCACGTAGTGATGGGCCGCCGCGGCGGAGAAAAATTTGCGCCCCTGGTTGCCGAAATAGAGGCGGCAGGCGGTAGCGCACAGGGGTTTGCCTGGGACGCGCGAAACGAAGAGACAGCGACCAAGATGTTCGCAATGGTCGAAGAGGATATAGGACCAATAGACATCTGTATCTTCAATGTCGGCGGCAATGTTCGGTTTCCAATTCTGGAAACAACCGAACGCGTTTTTCGCAAAGTCTGGGAAATGTGCGCTTACGGAGCGTTTCTGTCTGGGCGCGAAGCCGCTAAATATATGGTGGCGCGGCAGAAAGGTTCGATCTTCTTCACCGGGGCAACCGCCTCGGTTCGCGGCAGTTCGGGATATGCTGCCTTTGCCTCGGGCAAATTTGCTCTGCGGGGTTTGGCACAATCGATGGCCCGCGAGTTGGGACCAAGAAATATCCACGTTGCACATCTTATTATTGACGCGGGCGTAGATACAAAATTTGTGCGCGACCGTGTACGGCAGGCGGGAAAGAACCCCGACAGCCTGCCGTCCGATACCCTTATGAAGCCGGACAGTATTGCCGAAACCTATTGGAACCTTCACCATCAACAGCGCGATGGCTGGACCCATGAGCTAGATATCCGCCCTTACGCTGAGAATTGGTGACAGCTTTGAACACGTGTGCCCTCGCGCGTGCCAAGAATGAGCAAAGACAACAGAAAGGTTCGTGATGCTAGACCAATTACTGAACGGCGTGTTGCCAGTTTTTGGGATTGGCGCGGTGGGGTACTTTCTCGGCCTGCGCGGAACTTTTGATTTTAACCTAGCGATGGCACTGAACAAGTTCGTGATGTTCGTCGCAATGCCAGCATTGGGGTTTCAGTTGCTGGCCAATGCCCCGTTGGGGGAGTTCAACCTGGCTATGCTCGGCGGATATTTCGTCACTGAATTGCTGATGTATGCCACCGGATTTCTAATTGCCCGTCATATCTTCAAAAGCGATGTCATGGAGGCCGCTCTTTTGGGATTGGCCATCGCCCTGACCAACCATATCCTGTTCGTTCTGCCGATTTCGATCACCCTGTTTGGTGAAGCCGCCGTTACATCTATTGTCGCTATTATTTCCATGGATGGCATGTTACTCTTCAGTGGAGCTTTGATCCTTATGGATGTCCTGGCGACCAAAGATGCATCCCATGGGCATACATTCACTAAGATCGCGCGAAACCCCCCGTTGGTTGCCATGACACTTGGGCTAGCGATCGGATTGCTGGGTCTTACGGTTCCCACAGGTATTGATGTCTTCATGCGTTTTCTGGGTGGCACGGCCTCGCCAGTGCTATTGTTCGCTCTCGGCATAATCCTGAGTCAGAAGGCGAGCGTTTCCCGCCCAATGTTACCAGTGGTCATCACCGGTGTGAAACTGGTGGTTCACCCAGCCTTGGCCTGGGCCATCTTTGCTGGCGCTCTGAACCTTGCGCCCGAGATTCGCAATCCAGCGATGATGGTAGCTGCGGCGCCTTGCGGGGTGATGGCCTTCATGCTGGCGCTAAACTATGGCGTACGAGTTGACGCCATCGCCCGTGCCATTCTCTATTCATCGATAGGATCACTAGTAACAGTCACACTGGCAGCCACGCTGCAATAAGGCACCTATGGGACCCTATTCGTCAGGCCACCACAGAGGCCGGTGCACCCAGACGCTAAATTCCAACACCCTATCGGGCAAGGCCGTTTATTCTGACAATGCCCAAAATATGCCTGAGCGGCTATGGCGGAACGCAATGTTATACACCTTACATGCGTTGCAATAAGAGACTCAGATTAACTACAGAAACGGAGGATTCGGGATTCGAACGAAGGGG
>Ga0181599_1000529_pt1 | contig 40075 bp, 31 predicted proteins | sample 041ome_3_FD_148658 | JGI IMG/M metagenome (GOLD analysis project Ga0181599, IMG submission 148658) | Coastal salt marsh microbial communities from the Groves Creek Marsh, Skidaway Island, Georgia - 041405US metaG (spades assembly) | ecosystem: Environmental > Aquatic > Marine > Intertidal zone >...
GCTTCGAATGGGAAGATATATTTTTGGCATGGTGGATGAGAGCGAAGATGGACCTGTCTGTCGATCAACTTGCATACTTCGTCGGAATGCGCAAAGCAACACTTACACGTGCATTACAACAAATGACATCATTTTTGACGGTGTTCATACGTGCTTACGGCGGCGATCCGATAGATCCAGAGTGGATTCAGGTGACAACTGGGGAGGATTGGAAAGAAGCATACGGACAGAAACCTTATGAGATTATCGACGTGACAGAAGTTCCCATGGAGACGCCAGACGACCCATATATGCAGCGTTTGTTTTACAGTCATTATAAGAAGCGCTATGTGTGTAAATTTCTTGGTGCCTGTCACCCGAATTGCCTTGCCGCTTTCTGCGGTACACCGAGCCAGCATCCGCCGGAGGACATTCACAGACGAGAACGACGAAAATGCAGTCGTTCCCGAAACAATTGCAGCTGATCGTGGCTTTTGTGAGGGGTTGAATAGACAGTTTGAACGGGATGCGTTCAGGCTTGTGCACCCTGCGTTTTCAAGAGGCAAGAATGTGGCCTTTTCCAAGGAGGACATTCTCGATACTAGGGCGCAAGCATGTCGCCGAGAGCTAATTGAAAATGCTTTTGGTCGCGTCAAGACGATTTGGAAGCGTATGCGCGGTCCAATAGCTATCTCCAAGCTGAAATCTGTGCATCAGGAGTGGCCAATAATATTTTTCCTAGCGCTAGATTTACAAGCTCCGCTAAGGTAGATTCGGCGTCCTGCACGACTCTGTAACCTTGTGTAAAGTATATTTATGATTGTTCTCTTTTTCGTAATCGTTGAAATACCCCTTGAGAAGTGTTGATGGCTTATTTCGCAACCACATCGCGAGTTTATCAGGTGCAACTTCAGGCGGCTCCAAATCACCATCACCGCGCGTGTTCACAGCGCATACATAGTGTGATTGTCTCTACTCTTGAGTCTATGGCGTACTGCGGAATCGGATGCCGTGAGAAACAGTACTATTCCACGGGTTCAACACAAATGTCCACCGCCTCATCGTGATGCGATCTGGAAAGGCGAACTTGTCGTCTCAAAAGAGTCTCTTGTTGCCAATTTTCCAGCCAGAGTAAAACTCATAGCTTCATCACATATAAGATATGCCACAAGTGTTCTAGCACGACGACATCAAGGTTAGACAAAGCGGAAATTATCGAAAATTGATCAGCATGATTTGTGAAACTGTTTAAAACGTTCGTTGTCATTCTCACCTGCTTACTGAGTTCACACTCACTGACCAATTTCTTTGGACTCATAAGGATGCATAAAAGCACAAAGCGGGCGGTGTGCAGCTCTGTTCCAGATATGTTTTGAAAGAGTAGCGAGAGGACTTGCTGGACATGGTTCACGGTGTACATTCTGATATCTATAGCAGCCAGAGCCTCCAGTTCTATTTCGTACACAAGTCGAGCGAGCTTCCCCCGATCGATCGTTTCGACACATGTCAAGCTCGGAATTCCCTCAGTCACTGAACTGTTTAAAAGCTCATAGAAATCAAATATTTGGTTTGGTTGCACTGCCAAGTCCAGCACCTTGTTTGTGATCAATAGGCTAACGACTGAAATAACTACAGGATATTCATGCTTCACTTGTCCGTTCGTAGAGAAAAGCTGCCAAAAAATCTGTGCTGCTGTTGCAAAAAACAAAACTTTCGTGTCAAACGGAAGCTTGGTAATCGTCGTATTTACAGGCACTGCATAGTGCTGGAGTTTTTTGAGCGGTGTACGTGCGTGAAGTTCACCATGAACGTTGAACAACACGTGAAATACACTCAAAACGCAGTTGTTCAGTAGAGCCTGTAATTCTTGTTGACTCAAGTGCAGAGTGCTAAGTAGGTACATAGAATCTTGACTGCAACCCATTACTGCATCAGTGTCCAGCAAAAGTAAAAGTTATTAGTTGTGTAAACGATACGAACACCTCCACATACTCTAATACTTTATATTTTTAACGGTCACACCCTCTGCTATTTTCGACGAACAACTCGAGAATCGTGAGTCGCCTGGTATTGTGTTTTGAAACTGACGAGCCACGAATTGTTGCCTCAAAGGTCGAATGGATGGAAATATCGCCCCTTTAGAGAGTCCCTACGCGACTGACGATTCATGAACGGTCAAATATCACAATACATTGCGCATTTTAGCACTATCAGATCATTATACCCCATCTGCTACCGGGTGTTTCACCTTGAGAAAATTCGTGCCCTGCGTGCAGTCGTGCTGTCGTGCCAGCGTCGTGCAGTCGTGCCTGTCGTGAAAAACCCTGATAACTAAGGCGGGTGACTCTGAGATGCATGCTTTGGCCTACACCGCGAACTTGGGTGCTATGATCAGTATCAATCGCCTTTGCCGTATATTGATAAAATTTGGTACCAACTAAGTTGGATTTATTTTTCAGCGAAGTTGGGGTTGGGGGGATGTTCTGGAATGGCTCCAAATTTACTATGTATATGAAAAATTATTTGTAGTCGTCTTTCGACCAGTTGTAAAGGAAGTTGGAGACCACCTGGAAAGACGCCGAGCCCGAGCCGTTGGTGTTGTCGGGCGGCAGCAGTTGGTAGAACTCGGTGATTTATCAGTCGAACAAGTGGGCGTGATATATAATTTTGATCCCTCAGTAGTCTTCGAACATATCTTGAAGTCAAACGTACCACAGACCAAACTGAGTTGAAAATCACTACGTCAATTGTGCGGACTCGGCTGAACGAAAACGTACCATGAATATATTCCGTTTTGGTGAGTTTCTGTTACCGTTGCATCCCCGATTATGTGAACCGAACATGTACTCACATCGGAAGTGATTCTTATTATCATCACTTTAAGTACTAACGTTTCTATTAGCCGGCGACATGACGCATCTTTTCAGTGTACTTGTAAGTGTCTCATCATTCAACAGTATGACCAACTTTTCCAAGTGAAAACTCAACTGATATTTGCCTGGTAGGTGTTACTTCTGAAAATTCAAGCGACAAAATCATGCGCAGGCGTTTCTCTTAGAACTCAAGAATTGTATGCTATGATTTTTGTCACTAGATATCTCGACCTTTGCTCAAGCTTTATCTCCGTCTACAACACCGTGATGAAGTTAATTTTTATCGCGAGTAGTTTCTGTATTATATGGTACATGCGGTTTCACAGAATCGTTAGTCAGACTTACGATAAAGAACAAGATACTTTTCGGATTACTTTTCTCGTAGTGCCGTCATTTGTTCTAGCCATGGTGTTGAATCACGAGTTCACGGTGATCGAAGTTTTATGGACATTTTCCATCTACCTGGAGGCTGTTGCGATTCTACCGCAACTTGTACTTCTGCAAAGAACTTGCAACGTAGATACGTTAACGGGTAATTATGTTTTTTTGCTTGGCAGCTACCGCACACTTTACATTATGAACTGGGTGTACCGGTTCGTCGCCGAGCCAGGGTACCGCCAGTGGATAGTGTGGATTAGCGGACTCATTCAGACTGGCCTGTACTGCGATTTCTTTTACTATTACATTCGGAGCTGGCGAAAAAATGAAAGGCTATCGTTACCGAATTGATTAGTTGCGCGCGTTATAAATGATCCAACATAATTCAACATCCAACTATTAATACAAGTCAAGGTCCATTCGTATTTACTTCTCCCACCATGTGCAAAATGATTGTAATTTTCACCACAGCGCCGCGCAGTGACGTGCGCGTACGTAATAGCTATCCGTAGTATCGAACGCATCGTCCGCTACACCCAACGAGTAAAATCAGCTTACGTACTTGACTAATCGGGGCTAAACGTCTATCAGCCGAACCAATTAATTGATTTAATTAACCAGTCAATTAATTAATGAATTAAATCTAACATGTTTGATTTGATCAACGACGGCGATTCAACTCTCAGAAATCCTTGGCCAGTTTTCAATGGGCGTTCAAATATGTGCTTGACGCACACGTATAGTGTCAGGGTAGATGTAGAGCGCGTGGTTGCTACAAAAGCACTCCACCCTACATCTCATGATAGAATTATTCGACGTTCGAGAACAAAATGTTCAGTTCCAAAACTCGTTGAATGAGTCTAGTTCACGCATGAAAATATTCAGCAGAGCTGAAGCCACATTACATATCATCCGTTCAAGCTATCGCTGTCACAACGTGTTCAACTAGAGATGGTTCGAAATAAAAAATGACGATGCGAAAAGAATTATTTTTTTTATCGTGCTGAAAAATCTGGTGAACTCTCTATCGCACTTTTTGTGCGAGAGACTGCCGCGATAATAATATATCACGACTAGATCACGACTGATCTACGTGGCGTGTTGAAGAAATTCGCGAATTCGATCGACGCTTACGAGTGAAAGTTGAATGGTAGACGGTCGCTACAAATTAATTCAATGTAATTATATTGAATTAATGAAATTATAAGAAATATGTCTATAACATTTAACATCATCGTATCATATAATTTCAGAACCTTGTTCTTGTGGCCCATGTTTTCTCGATCACGCATTAACCATGCCTTGTCAACGTGATATCCGAGCACTCGTCAGTCATCAATTATTTCAATTTGCAAAAGACAGCGACGGCGGACTCGACAATTAAAAACGTGTCCTATATTTCTACAGACATACCTGCAAGATCACGAACGATGTGGAAAGTGGCCTCAGGACGACCTAGTGCCATCGCGCGATCTGACATAAGCTGCAATTCGCTGGCATTCTCAGGCGCAAGCCAACTTGAAATAATACTGGCGATGATCTTCGGTTGTTCACTGTAGCCCCCAACTCGATTGTTTATGACAAACGGGATGTTTCCTTCTTCTTGACAAGGAATGCAGCCTAGAAAATGTGAAGGTTCGCAATTGTTGGAGAAGTTATGAATGTTACACGTACCATTGAGTAGAACCGGGACACCGCAAATCATGGCCTCAGCTATAGTCCCAGGCCCTGCTTTCGAAACAACACAATCACATGCAGCCATATACTCAGACATGTTGTTTACGAAGCCCTGTGGAGTGAGATTGAGATACCGAGAGAATAAAAAATATGCGGCTATAATCAATATAGTCAAGCCGCAATATGTACCTTCACATGCATTTGAAACGGCCACGTCCTCGATAGAAGACTCTCACTCAGCCTGGTATTCCGTCCACATATCACCACCACTTGTTGACAACTTCCGCGCCTAATGAGAAACGTGTGAGTACAGCAGCTGTGCATTTCGTTCCAACCGGGAACGAGATATGTTAAAGTTCGATGAAAACTTACTCTTGAGCTAAAGCTGAAGCGATTTCTTCCAATTTTCCCATCCCTTCTCCTCCTCCAACAATCATAACAGTTGAAGCACTTGTATCAAGATTTAATTTATCTCTGAGTGCGTGCTTAGACAGACGTTTCGGCGCAGAGAAAGACGGTCGAATAGGAAGACCATGGCAGATAATTTGGCCAGCATTCAAGCCAAGTTTCAAAGCTTGACGTGCTACCAAATTTGTCGCTACGAAGCATTTGTCTACCCCCTGCGTGTCAACATGGTCACTAGTTCAGCAAGTGAATAGCCCGCATTAGTTACCCGGTGAAACCACGTTGCGTGACAGCGTGTTAGATCAGTGACAACTGTTGCAAAAGGAACTTTAGGTGTCTTGTACAGTTTCTGCATTTGCTGTAATACATTAATCTGTGATGCGTAGTCAGTAGAACTTTGCATAGTGTTGAAGCTGTGCTCACCGGAACATGCTGCATTAAAGGATGAACACTGATAATAAGATGGGGATTTATTTTCTTGAAAGCCTCGCTGAAACTTTTAGCAACGATTGCAGTGTATCCCTAAAGACAGGCTCTTAGAGAAGTTACAAAGAGTGTTGGACTCTTGAGCTGTTCGTCGTGGAAGACAGTGTGGTAGCTCTGCATCCAATGATGTTGAATTTACCTTGAACATAAATTCATGGATGAGCTTGGGCTCAGAGCATCGAAAATTGAGTCGCCATAACCACGGATGTTTCACAAGGAAGAAGTAGCTCTTTGGCATGTTGCAGAATGGCCAAGGCGAGTTGCTACTCCACAGATCAATGATATCCACGGTAAATTCATCCCCTGAATACGAAAATGTGAGAATTCATCTTATAAATAATTCACTATGGTTAGCATCGTTTATTTCGTACCGTATGTTAGTGTGAAACAGTCTTTCAACGCTTGTGCACTTGCTCTGTGTCCGCCTCCAGTATCACTCATCAGACACATAACTCGCCTTGAGACTTTGTGATTTGTAACCACTCCGTGTACATCTGTCTTTTGTACACTCTGGAAAACATTTTTGTCCTCTGATCCCGTTTGCAAGCTAGGCTGCTGGGAGAAAGCATCTATTGTTGACTTCGAGGTTGAATACAAAAGGAAGCACGTTTACCTGTTCACTCGTGGAAGAGGTTTCAGTATTTGATGCAACAAACGCTGGGCTAGAGTCACCATGCATGGCCCGTAAAGTGTCATTCGTTCTATAACATCTATTGAGGGGCAAGTTACTGAATAATTGCTGTACATTGCTCACCCTAGCACTGGGTCAGTGCTGTATGCTGTAAACGAACACCTGGCTAGGCAGCTTGGTTTGATAATGCTTCTTTCGAATGCTGACCATTTTCGAATATGCTCTGATTTTAAGATTTCGCTTTGAATGGGCTTATATAGTAGGCTGACTTTTTGAGAGCCAACGTGCAGCTGTCCATCACAAGGAAACATGGAGAGTTGTCTTTTGAGCCCGTGTAACTCTAGAGCTTGCGAATCGCACAAGACAGAGACGCAGTTGGTAGTCGCGCTTTTGACGCGATGTGCAACGGATGAAAGTGCGCGTTGACTTTCCTCTATTTCTTAAGGCTTTTCTTGGGTTTTTCGGTCATGTCCTACCGCCAGCCGTGAGCAAAAGCCGAACACAAATTCGTGATACTGGAATATTTAGTCATGCGATTATATCATGTAACATTGACATATATACCACCAACAAAATCGCACAGTTATGACCAAATCACTTGAGATAGGCTTTCTATTTTTACTACATATAACAGTCGCATGAGACCGAATTTGATAGATTGTGCCTCGACACAAAAAAGCGAGTCAAAGAGGTTTTGTACGCAGCCACGCAGCCGGCGCCGCCACTTTCAACGTAAAGCTCGCGGATTCTTCGTGCGTTACAAGTGGCAATGCGTATTGAAAAATGTTGGTTTTGTAGCTCAAATATTTATCCAGGTCACGGCATCTGCTTCGTACGAAATGATTCGAAATTATTTCGTTTCTGTCGCTCGAAGTGTCACAAAAACTTTAAGATGAAGAGGAATCCCCGTAAAGTAAAATGGACGAAAGCATATCGCGTCATACATGGAAAGGATCTAAGCGGCGATAGTTCGTTCAACTTTGAGCGGCGGCGAAATCGTCCTGTGAAGTACGATAGAGAGATCACTCGTGCGACGTTGAAGGCGATGCAGACACTTGAAGGAATACGGGTCCGGCGGGAACAGAGATTCTATGAAAATAGAATGAAGGGCAGATCTGATGAGAAACGACGGGCGGAAAAGATTGAATTACAGCAGCAAATACATTTGGTGAAGGCGCCCATCCACGGCCCCAAAGTTGAAAAGAGTAATACAAAACTTTTGATGAAAACAAATGTAGTTAGTTCAAGTAAAGAGATGAGCACCTACGAGTGAGGCAACTAGCAAGTTTTGTAACATACACGCACACGTGGCCAAATTACATATTTTTCCTGGCAGTAACAAATCGACCTATACCACAGTAATCCCTACGGACACGTATGTTCCAAAAGCAGGCGGTATTGCGCAGATACTCGGCAACAATCTTAGCTTGCTCCAGATCGTGAGTTTCCAGCGCAAGAAAACCACCAGGAAGTAACCGCGAGATAGAATCTTTGCATATATTGATTAACAAAGTTTCTCCCTGATTTGTTCCACCATCAAGTGCTATATGAGGCTCATGTAAAACAACTTCTGGCTGCAACGAGGCCAACTTGTGTGTTGGAATGTACGGCGGATTACTCAAGATACCAGAGAATACTAAGTTCGTATCTAAAGGTTCGAACCATGATCCCGTAGTTATCGTCACGATGTTTGCAACACCATTTTCTAAAATATTATATTTCGCTATTTCAGCCGCCTCAACCGAAATATCAGTTGCATACACCCGTGGGCAAGTAGCTACATTTCGCAGTTCCTTTGCTATACTTATGGCTAAAGCACCGGAGCCAGTACCTAGATCTATCCATGCCCCTTCTGGTAAATACGAATCACGATGAACTGCACTTTTTAACTCCTGCAGTACTTCACGGGCATAATCTATAAGTAGTTCAGTCTCAGGACGTGGTATTAATACTGAAGTACTGACTGTGAGTCGTAGATCTCTCCAGTGCACCGTGTTCGTCAGATATTGTAGCGGTATTCGATCGACCAGACGCTTTTTCCAAAGCATCCCCATGAAATTTAAATTTTCTCGTAGCATGAGTTCGTCAATCGGTGGACCAAATTTTGCCTCGCGCAAAACAAGAATACCTTTCTTTGATTCAAAAGTGTTGCTACCCATGTGTCTAATGGCCGCTACATTATCTTCAATAAGCCAATCGATCTCACGAAATAGATTTTCAACGGATGGACTTCCATCGAGCGAGTTGAAATTTTTAATTTGCGCTGAAGCTAAAGTACGGGCCCATAGTCGCCAGTTTTCTACTTCAACAACTTTTACAGGATATTTACCTTCACGCTCCACTAGTTTTGAGGGTATAGATCCACCTGTTCTAGACGTTTGAGATCTTAAACTGCCCACTCCTCCCAAAGTTTTCCTTTGAGTCCTTAAAAAGAGTTTTGACTGAGTGTACCAACGACGTGCGCTACGAACGTGCTTTAGTTCATCTTTGGTGACTGCTCCAAACATATGACCGTAGATACAGTTTCAGGTTACACTTTTCAGTGAGAGTTTAATTACGTGCGTATGCCTTTAAAGTTTCCCTTAACATTCCCCGTAGAGTAGCCTAGTGAACTAAGCCACTAAGTCCACTCGTGGTAGAGACAGCGGTATGGAAAACATGTTCCGACGTCGTAGCGATATGAAGCTTCGTGGATTCACATAACAAGATTTACGAAGTGCTCCGCCGGCTCACCAAAACTCTCCTCCCTCCCTCCCTCTCCGCCTTTCTGCGCGGTTTCTGTCTATTATCATGATTACTACGGTGACAAAGAGCTTCTATGATTTAAGTTCATAACCTTTTTATTATCACAGTATTGTCCAACCGACCGCATCACACATGGAGCGCCAACAAGTTTTATTACTTTTCCACGAGCCGAAATTTTACACAGATTTCCGGGTTCGCATATACGCCGCGAACGACACGCCGCCAAACAGCGGGTGGTGCCTTAGAAATACACGGCTATGGTACAACACTTTCACCAATCGCGAACCAACGAAATTCATCAGCTTGTCAAAATACATAGGTGTCGTATTCAACTCAATTTCGTGCTGTGTGCTAAATAATACCGTTACCAATCGCGTGCGTCGGACGCGCGTTTCACGCGCGGCGCGCGGTCGTTTCGCGCCCGGCGTCAACGCCCGGTGTGTTTTGATTACATCCTTTGTTTACTTCACCGCCTTCGTTTACAATTTCCGTGGTTATCGCGACGAGTTGGCTAAATCGCCTGCGAAATCGAAGTTATAGATAGCGAGATAGTTCAGCTGTTTTCGTTCAAACCCTTCTTCATATAGATAGTAAATAAATCATACAATGTACGTGCCATGTGTCCGAAAAACGTTTATCTAGAGTCGCGAAAATAAAATCCGTCATCATGGCCGGTCGTTTCTCCTGGACGTCCCTCCCGCGTAGGCGAAACCAAGATCCTTGATTGCTCAGCACAGAGGTGTCATGCGAAGAATTAGGGATTAATCTCAATGCACGCTATTTCTACGCACTGCACCGCGGAAAGTCACTTGAGGCCTCACGTTACACCTCAACTGAACGGTTACAGCCAGCGGAGCTTAAGTTTGGCCAAACGAGCGCACAGAATTTCGTATAAACTTGACGCATATATTTCGCGTAGCCACACTATTTCGCGAATTATTTGTTGGACTAACTTCGACGATGTATCGCACAACCTTGAAGCAGAACGTGAGAACACAGCAACTTCCACTCGTATTGACAAGAAGCAAATAAAAATGAAGCCTTCGAGCGCCCAAATACAGCTAAGGTACAAAATTCATTCACAGTACAGTCTCATGTATGCTCTTATGTCGAGCGGCCACAGTGCATATTTCAATAAGCAAGTTGAGCGCCTCAAATTATTTGGTCCTGCTGGAGTTGTTGCTTACGGGTTGCTGAACTCGTGCTATTACACTTTTGCTGTGATCTACTGCTTGCAGACTGTGAGGATAACTAATTGTTCACATAGATTCTTATATTGACTTAAGTAAACGTCGTTTTAGTTAGGAGGCTTCCAAAGCTGGAGACATCTCTTACAGATAACTGCTGTTGTATGGGTAAGTCAAGTTTAAAGTTTACAGTCTGAATACCATTATAACTTTCATGTAGACAGGCAGTCAAATCACCAAAATATTGCGAGTATGGCTCGCCATTCTATTATCTCCCTCAATGTCAACTGCCTTGAGTTACGTCGAAAATAAGTACAGTATGAGTAGGACAAAGGTGAGTGAGACACTGTTCTTCACCCCAGGCCTTCATTGCTTCAGCAGGTCACATCTTTAGCCATCGCCGCCATCCTGATCAGCTCGTCGCTGTGTTTTATGTTTTACATATTCATCCATTTGTTAATAAAATAAGTCATGATGTTTGAAAATGATTTATTTGCCACTTTGCCCGAACTTGTGTGATTTGGACGTCAAACAAACGCTCAAAATCATAGCAGATCAAATTTGGTGTACGACCAGCAGTACGAATGGCCCATGGTAAGATCCGACCTTCTAATAAGGTTCGTTCGGCGATTGAAAGTCTACTTGCCGCAAAATAAGTCGATGCCCAGTGAGCAGGTAGGCCGTATTGTACAAATTCTATTGCCTTCAGTGCAAGTTCACCTTTCAAGTTTGTTGGACAATCGAAAACAACGTGTAAAATATCATGGATCTCTCGCGCTCTCGTAGCCACGAACATTAATTGCTCACCGTCGGTAAATCTCACAGGCGGCCTCTCTTCAGGGTGAAAGCCGTTTATTTCCATGAATTCTGCATACATTTTCCCAAGTGTTCCGGGTGAACAACTTTTAGCAAGGAGAAGAGTGTCTTCAGCGATGCGTGGTTTACGACGTAGAAGTTCTCTACCTTGCGCAGTACTTTTCATTTGAGCGAGAAGCTTCTCGTAAGTGACATAACCTATTGTTTCGTTCGAAATACCGACCAAGTCTGCTCGTTCCGGTTGAACTATAGAACCTAAAGCAGATACGATCGGGACAAGAACTCTTGGGAGCAACTTTGACGTCCTACTGATTGCTTTCGCTGACATGCTTGCTTGATAAGTTTCTATGAAACATGAATCGCTGGTCGGATGCTGGGTGTTGTCTAGACCTGTTGTTGTGGCTCACTTTGCTTGCTCGCTCGGTCACTGTCCTTTTTGTTGATCCGTTATTTAGGCCGATGAGATAGCCGATTTTTAAGATTTTATTGCTACTTTTTAAGATTTTATTAATACTTTTTGTCCATGAATAGATGCCGAAATATTCAATATTGTACAACAATAGTACTATTTTGTTTTCTTAAATTTTCTCTTCAGTCGTAGAGCGTCAAAAAATGCTCTAAATAGTACCTAGTAAAAACAACAGATACTAGTAATGATGTTGGGCAGCACTTGGCGGTCCTTGCCAACTCGAACAGTATTCGAGTTCTTACACCCTTCGCCCGTGCAATTGTAATACGATCGCATCGCGACCGTCCGATCCACTGCATTTCGTGGTCGTAGTACGAGCCAGTTTTACTCGTAATATGGCGGAGAGCAGTGACGTAAACATATACAGTGAGGTTCGAAACTCTTTTTCTCACGCTTCGGTATACTCAAGTTAGTTTCAGTTATTTTCGTCGGAGCCTGACGAGCGTCGGCAAGAGCAACATTTGTTTGCGTTAAAAGATGATCAGCACGGTATGTTCACATCGATCGTGCTATCATTGGATCGTAACTAACATCCCTTTATAGGTCACATTGAAGGTGTGTCTTTCAAGGGAGTGGGTAGTACGGTGCAGAGAGAAACTCCAAAACCGCCACCTGGCAAACCAAATGTAGCGCGTGAGAATATTGCAAGTCAACTACCCGATGGCCGCTGGAATACATATAACGGCCAAATAGCCAATGCACGCTTCAACAGTCTAGGACAACGGATTTTACCAGGAGGAGAAGGGGGAGCGCGTTTTATTCCACCTGATGAATATAAAGAGTTCTTGCAGCTAGGTCACGGAGGAATCTTCGATGTGGATTTAGATAATATTGACGTTGCACCTTGGCGAAAGCGCGGGATAGACGCTGATGCGTATTTCAATTACGGTTTCAATGAACGAACCTGGAGGCGTTACATAAACGAGATTCGAAGAGCGAGGATGGAATTACATCTTCGCCATACGATTGAAACCGCATCAGGTGATCATAACTATGGCGATTCGGATTTACCAGTCGAAGTACGACGTGCGCTAGGCGGTTGGGAGTACGGTGCTGATCGAGATACATTGAGTCTGTGTGCCAACACGGGCGGCACAGTACGCTCAGAACAAGTTGCTGGAGTGAGTACAAGTGCGTTTTGTTCTAACTTATCGCATCTGAGAGAGCATCCTAAATATTCGCAACAAAATAACCCTGAAGTATGTACGAAAGATCGAGACTTAGTCGAAGAATCCTCCAGCAAGTATCTTACTCGAGCTGTTGCTCCCCATACACAGAGTGGTACACAAGTTGATCAAATTTCTCATCTAAACACTTTGAACGATTTAAGAACACTTGCCCAAAAGATTCAAGAAGAGTACTTGTCGTTACGCGGCTCAAACGAGCTTACACCTTCAAAAAATTATGAGCTCCAGCAAAAGATGTTACACGTGAAAACAGAGATTGCCGCATTACAGAGGCATTAATACCAACTTGACGGAACGAGATGACGAATCTTAGCTTTTAGCTTTTATAGATTGATTCAATTCAAATCATTGCATGTCGGAGAAAAATGACGATTCGAAATTTCAAGTGCATGTGCATGTTGGCTACGTCGTTACAAAATTGTAGTACTACTCTGTTTCCGAAGTTACCAGACGTGTAACGATATCCCAACGGCTAGATGGAGCAAACGTGGATACATATTTAACGAAATCGTCCACGCTTTTGCTAACGCGCACAATTAACACACTGTTAAATGAAGCAGACGCAGACTGTAGATCATTGTTCACGTTCTGTTCCTCGTAAACATCTGCAGCACCTTCTTGAGTGCCAAAATTATACATGAAACATTTGTATCCCCCAACGTCGCCGGATGTCCATGATGGTGAGCTCGACTCTCCTGTAAAACACGCAGTTACGTCTATTTCAGTGCGGGATTGCCGAGTATTGTAGGCTAGTGTGTAATCAAAGCCTGGCCTAAAACGACGAATTTCTGAGTTAGATAATTGACACGTGCTACCTGTAACCGTTTCAATCCAGGCTTTGAATTCCAGCGACGCGAAAACTTCATTCCTAATATTTTCCAATACTTCGCCAACATCACTTCGTCGAAATGTACCCTCGGAGTTTGTTGATTCGTACCGCAGATATCTGCACAGGTGTGGAGGTCCACATACAGTCCAACCAAGGCCTACTCCATAGTCATACATGTGACGCATCCGTGAATTTCTGGAATCTTCGCGGTTTAATTTGGATTTTAGAGGATCGCAGACGTTCGGTAAGATGAAGTCAAAGAGCTGGACTGAACCATTTACAGCAAAATGTTTTTGAATCTTCCTCATACCAGCGACAGAGACGTATTCTGGATTGATCCAATCACGAAGACTTGACCAGTTCATTTTCCCTAGTGGCGTTTTCTCAAGAGTTGGCAAAACCTTAGATTTGTTTTCGGTGCATTTTATTGCATCCGATCGTAGCTGTTCTAGAGTTGATAACCTTTTCTTGCCAACAACTGTGTCACCGGAAACTTCATTTGTGTGAAACCAACCTGAAATACTGACTCGAGTTTTCCCGCGAGAGCTGACTTCTCGAACTGCATGAAAACTTCGTCCGGGCAAGACTTCGAACATGATCATTGAGTTCCACTTCGGTAGAAGTGAGCTTTCAGGACTACTGCAAGGGTTGGCCCCGTCGACGCCGATGCCATACAGTTCAAGTTGCCCACCATCTGTAGCTTTCCATTCTTCATCGGGATCGGTGAGATATATTATATAAGAAACTTTACGACGTCCAATAACGTCATCATGACATAATAGGTGACAACTGGGCGTGTATAGGTTACAAGAGCAGTCCACAGAGCCGTCAAGATTCGCGCAACCAGTCGTTCTTTCGACGAACGCACGGAACTCAGGCGAGTACAGGAATCCACGAAGCCTGAGGAGGTTTTTAACACTGGATTGATCCGCAATGCAACTTTCTAAATTTGCCAAATCCATTGTCTGATAGACCTTGAATAGATCTGTTTCCTTAAAATTTCCAGTCAAACAGGTTTTCAACTCCTCAAGACAGTTACGCAAAAATGCGTCGTCAAACACATTTTCGATCGAAACGTGGGGATAGGGACGGGACTCCATTTTCGGAATCGGCTCATTAAAAATATTCGTGATTGCGTTTAGTTTTTCCGGCGAACAGACGCCATCTTCTTCACATAATGCTTCACAGTGTGCTATTAAACCTGAGCCTGGCTTCGAGGCAGCACTTTTGAGCATCTTTTCTAACTTCCTCAGCTCTAACGAGTTTGAACGTACTTACACCGAGCTTGTTTCCGGAACTAACGGTTCATGATAGTGTGCCTCTACACTGAAAGTCGGGCAACGGGAAGCAATCGACGCAATTCAACGACTCGAAGTACACCTCTAATACACGAAGCTCCGTCAGCTGACGAGGCGAGTCCTCCAGTTCTCCACGCCTTCCTCGCCTTCCCTGCGCTAATGAAGGAAGGCAATAAACATGATCCGTGAATAAATTCATGAATGGAGGCAGACGCGTATTATATGCAAAACAACCACAAACTGCACGTTGTGTATAATTTGTGGATCCCGGACTTGATGCACTCGGAATCGAGAAAATTGGTAATAAATACAAACGCGCGCACAAACTAAAATATCAAACTTTTTCAAGATAACCAATTTCAACTCGAACTTAATTGCGTTCTTGTGCTTTTATCACGTTTTTTCGGGGTTTCTTGCAAGAACGTGACAACAGGCGTCAAGCGCACGCGACGCTTTCCATTGCCACCGCAAGGCTGCGATGTTAACGCTTATGTGTTCAACTCACATTTTAGCTGCTCTCAATAGTAATAGACAGTACAAACCCAAACCAACAGTCGCGTGCGTGCCGTATAGTCGCAGGGGCACCTATGCACGCCTGCGAGTCTTCAGTGATCGTGTACTTGAGCAGTTCAGTATTTCACAACAGGAAGCATTGGGCCTCGTATCATCTTGCATAGCTATATTGGCTTGGAGTCGGTTCCAAGCACAAGACGACGAAAGTGATGCCACTCAGGACTTTATATCACGTGACGTGAAGAGAGCCGCTGGCTCCACGCGTATCGTGGACTTGAAATGGGGGGTGTCCGAAAATATCGGTCCTCGCGATTACATGGAAGATGCGCATCATGTAAAATCAAGCTCGGATTTGTTTTATGCCTCTGTCTTTGACGGTCACGGCGGGTCTGGCAGTTCAGAATATCTAAGGTCAAACATGTACAGTTTTGTATCATCAGAGCTTGCACTGTATAAGTTGGATAAGATTGATACAAGCGAGATAGGTGTACGTATGAAAGAGGTAATGAATCGAGCTTTCACTGCAGCCGACAGTGCATTAATCGATCACATAGCTTCACTCGGTGATCCTGAGTGCTGGAGTGGGAGTACTGGGACTGTATGTGTTATTAGCCGTTCCCTCATTGTCTGCTCTAATGTTGGCGACAGTAAAGCAGTTTTATGTCGTCAAAGTAAACCCGTAGACTTGAGTGATGATCACCGTCCTGTTTCATTGAGTGCTAGTGGAAGAAATGAGATAAAACGTGTGAATGATTCTGGTGCGTGGATTTCCCAAAGTAGAGTTTGTGGGATACTTGCAGTTAGTCGAGCTTTCGGAGATTATGAATTCAAAGGCGGTAGATTCGAATTGCTAAATGAGCTTCGAAGTATAGAAGACAAGCAGGCGTTGAAAGTGAACATGCAAAATCCACCAGTGATATCACTTCCACATGTCTCCACTCTTGAACGCTCACTAGAAGATGAGTTCATCATAATTGCAACTGATGGTTTATGGGACACGATGAACAGTGCGCAGGCCGTGACATTTGTTCGTAGCGAATTGAAGAAGAATGCATCGCACACCATGCAGACTATTGCAGATAGCTTGGTGGAACGAGCACTACGCTGTAGAACTCAGGATAACGTTGCATGTGTGGTCATAGACCTTCGTGGCTCTCAATAAAATCATATTCTCTATTTTCTCTAGTTACATCTTTAGTCAATATGCATAATGAGTTCTATGTTATTGATTCATCTGTAGCGCAATCAAACCAAAAGGAAAGATTCAACAGCGATCTCAATAGTGTTTTTGGGATATATACAAGCTCAGCACGAGTGTTTTCCCTTATGAATTTAGAAATAGCGCGATTGTTTCACTTGCACGACTCAATATCCTATAGACGAATAATACGATATACTTTGACAACATAAGCACGAATGAAACCCAGAATAATGGGAAATATTGTTGCATAGGGGATGCAAACACCTCCAAAACACACCTAGCACCAATACTTAAACAAGATGCGTGCTTCTTTGAAATTTACCTTTACCATGTCTCAAGTCGTTCGAGAAATGACTGTGTCAAGAAACTTTTCGAAGCTACGAAGTTCCATCAAAATGCTATCCGCACTGTATCCTTTAGTTGCACGGGCGCTGTTGCCAACGTCATTCGTGAGAGTTCGGGAAGAGACTCGACTCGTGTTTCTCGCACCGTCTTCAAGCTTGGCCATTCTCTTTATGGGTGGAAAATCCCTTTATAGGTAGAAAATCCGAGATAATAGGTAAATAAGTGTGAGAACGCGTATACAAGTTTTTTTTCGAATATTCTTTTTCAGGGATTCCATTTGTGTATTGAGAAAGATGTTTCACTAATAAGACCATGTTGTTATTGCAATCGCCGATAGAGTTCCGAGGGAGCTTGAAAAAGTACGCGAGCTAACCGGCGGCGCACGACCCCCCACACAATACGCTCGCACGGTGTACCTAAATCCAAGTTGTCAGGGAATCGCTGAGTTTAGAGAAAACTTCAAATTCAACTGAGGAGGCAATACAATCGTCTTGGAAAATGTCAGAAGTACAAATCAACTGCATAGGGGACGTGCCTGAGGCGTGGTACAGGCAATTGAGTCATATCGGTTACAACGGTCAAGCTCAGCGCCTTTCGCGTACTACGCCAGATGATTCACTCTCAGCATTACTTGTTAATATCGATGATCGCTCGTCGTGGCGAAAAATTGTGAGCAAGTTATCTGGAGACACAGTAAAGCTTTCGAGCGCCGAAGTTGTTCTGCTGCAGCGCATCCAGGCTGGTAATTTACCAACCAACCCAAACGAGATTCTCCTGCGAACTTTAGACCAGAGCTCTGAAGGAAATGACAGATTTCATCAAAATGAACCAAAGCGTAGATTTCAGCCCTCGAAATGGGAAGCAAAGACAGTGACACGGCTGGTTCGAGCGCTGCGCAGTAAGTTCACTGCAAATAAGACTGGGGAATCCACTGATAGAGTGAATCGTGACATTTGGGGAATAGTTGCTAGCAAAGGCACTCATATGCAGACCATTCGTGCGCGTAAAGGCAGCTTGCCAGGGAATCAGCAATCCTACAATCCACCTGCTGAATATATGCACCTTCTGGGAAAGGCCATTGAGTCAACAAAAATGCTCAGGCAAGTGCATGCTTATAGTGCATTCGTGCAGGAGCAGTTCGAGCGTTGCCTGGATCTTTATTTATGTCCTCGATCGAATAAAAATAAAGTGAACATGGCTCCTGATGATCTATTACCACAACTACCAGAACCGCAGCAACTGAGACCTTTTCCGGAGGTCAAAACACAAACTTATGCGTTTTCTGACACCATCAACTCTTTATCCTTGCATTGGTCAGGAGAATGGGTCGCATGTAGTGAAAAGAGTGGTGAAATATCAGTGTGGGAAGTTCAAAGTGGTAAAAGGCTTAAGCGTCTTCGACTGCGAGAAGTTTCTTCGTCTATTAGTTGGCACCCAACCAATAGTCAGGGAGTGATCGCAATATGTGCTGGAACTTGTGTACTTATTTGGCGACCATTCGATGAAAAATTAAGTTCGCTGGAAGTTGTGGAATGTGAGCTCTCTGAAAAGTCGACTGGAGAGGTTACTTGGGAGATAGAGCCAGAGCCTTTGCAGGCCATCATTCGGCACAGTGAATTTGTGACTCAAGTAGAATGGCATCCAAAAGGAAACTATATCGCCACTGTTTTCAACAATGATTCGGAAATAAGCTTACATAACTTTCATCGTAAAAGTTCGCACCAGATGTTTTCAAAACAGGATAGTAAAATTGTCGGTATTGTGTTTCATCCATCAAAACCATTATTCTTGATAGGCTCAAGAAGAACAGTCAGGATATATAACTTGAGGACTCAAGAACTCCAGAGCAGATTTTCGAAAGGCATGAGTAGTAATACGTGTATCTCTATCACCAAAGACGGTGCGAGTTTACTTGTTGGTAGTGAGAATGGGAAGTTCCTCATGTACGATGTTGAAAGTCCAAGTCACTGCAAAATGGTGCGCGCACATTCAACTTCAATCAGCTCAATCACTTGCCACAATGTGCTCCCGCTCATTGCTACACTAGGTCGCGATGGAAACACAAACATATTTAATCTGAATCGCCCATCTGCGCTGGATACAGACCCCGTGATTCTCCCGTTAAAGTCGATTAAAAGTGAAGGAACTGATATTTACGACTCTCGCGAGGCACGCTTTCATCCGACACAACCATGGATATTTTTACAGAACAAGGACTGCTCGATTGAGTTATTCAGCGAAAGACGAATGTAACGATGATTTTGGATCAGTTGCTCGATACATTTCTTGATTATTAGCTGCTACGGGCAATATTCAGTAGTTCTTTTGAAATGCTCGTATACTGTATCTGTATTACAAGCTTGGCTTGGACTGAAAGATTGTAATTAGACTTCAGAACTAAAGGAATGGACTGTACGTTAAAAGTCGTCTTCATCAGTTGATGAGTCATGCGTATATTCAGAGATAATTTTCCAACCTACAAAATTGAGTTATGTGAGAAAGATTATTGTTTGTCAAATTTCAACTCACTTTCGAGCATGAACATCTGTCGAACTATTATTAGTTCAGTATGCGGTTCAAATGCATACTCGTCAAGCTTGCTATCATCATGCATCTGCAAACCATGTTTTAAAACTCGATCACTGGCATTGAGACTGTAATCAAGGTCGGGATTTTGTCGTAAGTGGCCTATTTGTTCCCAGGCAGTTTCAGAAAACTCCTTCACTTTCATGGTTTCAGGGACATTCAGTTCTAAGTCGTCTAAAAATATTGTTTTTGTCGCGACTGTTGAATTGTGGTAAAGGTTCCATTTATTGATTTGTAATCTCGGCCGAACACGTAGCGTCAACATGGTGGTTACCACAGTGTGTCGCCTTCGGCACTCGAAAACGCCAAGCGTTTCTGCCGGGGCGAGCAAATGCAACTACTTTATTACTAAAGAATACATCGAGTATTATAGAACTAAAATACGGCATACGCCGGGCACATATCTTTGAGTTATCATTTTATTACACCTTTAATTACACATAAATATCTCTAATTAGCCGTAGCCGTGTTTTCACAGTCGTTTCATCCGTACTATACGCTCCGACCGCACATAAATGCTAGTTAACGCAGCACCTCTTTAATCAAATTATCAACGCGCTCATTGAAAATCGCCGGGCCGAAATTGTGTTCGAAATACTTTCTGGCAAAATTCCCCATTCTTTTCCTTTCCTCCGCAGACACGACTACAGCACGCATGGCAAGCGCAAATTCCTATGTTCAGCTGTTAAAAAATGACAGCCATTCTTCTGACACTTCTTACCCTCGGACAGCTTCGACAAAGGAAGCCTGTTGCGCCGTGTATGATAGTTTCCATCGGACCACCACTCCTGCATGCAACGACAGGCTTTTGGTATTGCATCGCTTCGAGTGGAACGATGCCGAAGTGTTCCCTTTCAGGTGTATACAAAAGGCACGTGCAATTTGAAAGAAGTGCATTTTTCTGCTCGTTATTTATCGAACTCAAGAACACAACCCTATCGTTCAGATGCAATTCTTGCGCAAGCCTACAGAGAAAGGTCATGCAAGAAAGGCAGAAACGATCATTAAGCACACTTTTGCAGTTCATTCAACACCTTTACATTATCTCTTATACGTGGATCATAACCGCCAGCTACAATTAAAACATCATCTTCACAATCTTCATTCGATTGTGAGTATTCGAAAAAAGCTAAAACTGCAAGCTTGATGTTCTTTTTGGAATCAAATCTATTGATTGATAGAAATATTCTCCCAGGCCTGAAATATTAAGGACCTTACAAGTGAGTTTCAAAAACAACAAAAACCTTACGAATTTGTTCGTAGAGATCGCTGGAGTTTCGAACGAAACCAGAGTGTCAACCGGTCATTACTCGTAGTACTTTGCTCCTAAAATCTACGTTTGATGAAAAGCACTTGAAAAGTAACAGTTTAACTACCATGGTTGATGTGGGATAAAGAACTCTAGGACAGATTCCTTGTGCATACAACCGCACGAAAGTTTTGGCGAAAATATCTTCTGTATATGAAGAATTTACGACGACAGAATTCGCCTAACGTGCACTCAAAAGGCTCAAATGCACAAAAAGATGGAGCGCACCATTCCAATGCACATCTCTTCAATATAGTCTACAGGTGCCCTATATAGCTTCTGCACGACTGAGTTACGAGGTGCAAGTAGACAGTCAGGAAAATGACAATAAAATATTGTCTTCTGAGCGAAAAAGTTGAGGACGACAATGGGTAGTGGAACCTGGGGTCCGTAGAACAATAAGAGTAATTTTCATAAGGAAAGATAGAATCATACCTGGTCCAAAATCCAGACGTCGACTGAACCGTAGTCCTTCCACAGGGCCACAATCTTTGCATGAAATCTTTAGGTTAAATCAGTGTCGCACATGTATTGAACTGACCACAAGCCACAGGCATCGAAAATTAGCACAGATGACATGAAATCTGCCAAGTATGTTCCTGGGCAACCATGTCGCGTGTAAATGAATCCAATGGACTCTCCCCCCATCTGTTTTTTTATTATTTACGCACATATCATTTTGCATGTCAATTAGAGTCTACCTTTTGTAAGAGTATCGGAAAAGCAGCGACTTTTGTTGTGATGTGCAGTGTAGATGGATACCTTTGATTGACTTAGCAAGAGAAGCGCTTCAATACTGGAAAGTATACTTTATGGCCCGCTACAACAGTTGCGGTGGCTATATCAATAATTAAACGCTCAGCTCCACCTGGAGAAATCATGAAAATATTAAAGCGCTGAGTAGAAGCAGCGCACCCAAACCAAGATCTGGATGTATCAAGTTGACCTGCAAGTTGCGCTGGGCTCGGCACATCTACGCGGGCTGGTTCTTGAAAACTGAATATGAAGAGCTATCTTTACACTCGATAATAGTCACTTGGACTTGACTGATTCGAGTACCGGCCCACCAGACACGCTTTCCGTTGCTTTCCGTTGATCAATGTTGCGGAAAGATTTATATAACGCGGGTTGGGAGGAGTCCCCCCGAGCTCGACCAGTCATGAACGGTCAAATATCACAATACATTGTGTCTTTTAGCGCTATCATATCATTACACCCCATTTGCTACCGGGTATTTTCACCTTGTGAAAATTCGTGAAAAACTTGATGCGTGGCAAACACGAGTGAAATCGAGCGACGCGACGCAAACTTTAGACGATCAACCGCTCGCAAACAGTGGCATATACTCCACGTTATATAAATTAAGCAGTTACGCATCGTCAACACACTCACACGCGCGCCCGCTGTATTATTTGTATCGCAGTTGCCCTTCCACTGTCGCACTGAACTGATGTATTCCAAACCCTAGATAGGGTTTAGATAGGGTTTAGTCAAACCCTAAGAGATGTTCATCGCACCGAATGCCACTCGAAATGCGTCGCGTCGATGTACGCGCTTCAAGAAATGTCATTCATATGTAGCTTAAGCGTTTTGCGGAAGAATACACGCAATGGATTGCGTTTGTGAGGACCCATTGATGTCATTGTCCGCGACAACTAAACCCTAAGTAGGGTTTAGAGCGCGGCGCGTTGACAAGTCAACTGTGAAGCAGCAAGTTAGAATTGCGATGGTAATCCCACGCGTCGTCGGGGTTTGCGCGCTGCGAAACTATGCGAGACATTCAAAACGGGTCTGCTGTCGTCGTTTTCGAGCGTTTTCGTCACGGCATAGTGGCCACGTCGTCTGTTTCGCTTCAAATCATGCAACTCTGAAGCATCACGTTTTTCACGAATTTTCACAAGGTGAAAACACCCGGTAGCAAATGGGGTGTAATGATATGATAGCGCTAAAAGACACAATGTATTGTGATATTTGACCGTTCATGACTGGTCGAGCTCGGGGGGACTCCTCCCAACCCGCGTTATATAAATCTTTCCCAATGTTGCTTTCCGTTGCGAAGATAAAAGTAAAGCTTAATATTTTGTAACTAAGACCTCTATATTAAGTTTTAACAAATTTTCACGTGAAAATTTGTCAAAAGTGAAAATTTGTCAAAAGAGGCGAAAATTTGTCTACGGAATCCTGAATTCTCCTGGAACCCCACCCCCTCCATGTCGCCCTGAGAGGAAAAAACGAGCTCCTTGCACTCGCCGTTGGGAACTTAGTGAAATCAGCCGCACATCGCGAACGCTAGGAAAAATGCCGGTCTCAAAAGAACGTGTATGTTACTTTTACGATTCGGAAGTAGGAACTAGTTATTATGGGCCGAATCACCCGATGAAACCTCATAGATTGTGCATGACACACCATCTAGTATTAGCCTACGGTTTGCACAGACACTTACAAATGTTTAGGCCGAGAAAGGCAACCGCGAACGATTTCCTGCAATTTCACGCAGAAGATTACGTGAAGTTTTTGTCTAGCATCACCCCGGATAAACAACAACAGTATATTAGTCAAATGCAACGCTTCAACTTGGGAGAAGACTGCCCTATTTTTGATGGACTTTTCGAGTTTTGTCGGAGTTATACAGGCGGATCTATAGATGGTGCCGTCCGTTTGAATAATTGTTTGTCTGATATCGCCATAAATTGGTCTGGAGGATTACATCATGCCAAGAAAGCCGAGGCCTCTGGATTCTGCTATATCAACGACTTAGTGTTGGCCATTCTTGAGTTACTAAAGATTCATCCTCGCATTGTATATATTGATATAGATATTCATCATGGTGATGGAGTAGAGGAGGCATTTTACATGACAGATCGAGTCATGACAGTCAGTTTCCACAAATTTGGCGACATGTTTTTCCCTGGAACTGGAGCAATTGAGGATATAGGCAATAACACAGGCAGATACTACAGTGTAAATGTTCCTCTGCATGATGGTATCGATGACACAAGTTTCACTGAGCTTTTTAAATTCGTCATGCAAAAAGTCATGGTAAATTATCAACCAAGTGCCATCGTGTTGCAATGTGGTGCGGATTCTCTCGCAGCGGATAGAATTGGTTGTTTCAACTTATCTTTAGATGGGCACGCAGAGTGCGTGAACTTTATGAAAAGTTTCAAAGTTCCGATTCTGGTGACTGGAGGCGGCGGATACACCAAATCCAACGTAGCGCGTTGCTGGGCAAATGAAACAGCTGTAATTTTGGATAAGCCGCTTCCGAAGGAGATACCATTCCATGATTATTACTACGAATACTACTCTGACGCAGACTACCAGCTTCGCATTCAATCAAGAACGCATATTGAAAACTTGAACACCAGTAAGTATCTTGACTCTATAAAATACCAAGTGAGCAGAAATCTCTCAAGTGTAGAGAGTGCTCCGTGCGTTGAGTTCAAAGAGGCACCTCCAGAGTCTCTGATACCTGAATTTGATGAAGACCTGTTCAGCTCCGACTTGCGGTATGGCACCACAGACGCCGGACTGTTGTCCACTCCGAGAGGTGATTCTATATATGATTCGGACTAGAAAATATGCGAGATTTGTGCTAAAATCTTGCGCCGTGAACTTGTTATTGTTAGTAAGGGCACACACACATACACACTTGTAAGTACTCAATCACTTTTTCCTATTTGAGATGCCTTTGTAAATGTCTGCAGTCGTCACACTCAATTTTCTTTCGAATACCAATAGCCTTTTATCACTCGTTCTCCACGTCACAAAAAAAGACTAGCTTACTTCTAAGATGGAAACATGCAGTGCGGTGTTAAATGTAATCTAGGGTTAAGTGGCTCGTCTCTGCTGTACCTGTGACACCACCTCGGCGCATCGTCACAGTGCAGCTCATTGTACGTTGTCTGCTATCATTGTCTCCGAGCTCGCTTGTTCCAGCGTACTTCGATTAGCATCCATCACCTACGCGTGTATATACACGGATTGAGGCCTGTGCGTTTCGCAAAACGACTGCTTAGATCACGGTAGCAAAAATAAGAGTTGCTGACCTCAAGACTGATACGTTTTTTTTCATGATGCAGGTAAATTCAACTGAAATAATGACTGCAGCTCTCAGCGCAGCAAGTTTGCGCATGCGTGATGTTTGGGCACACAACTTGGACGAAGAATGCGCTCTAGTTAGAGAAGTCGTTCGTAAGTACCCATACATAGCAATGGATACGGAGTTTCCCGGAGTAGTACGTTTACTCAGTCTCGTTATTCGAAAAACATTGATTATATCATTTAGGTTGCCCGCCCAGTCGGTTCGTTCAAGCACCAGGCTGAGTTTCACTATCAGACACTGCGGTGCAACGTTGACATGTTGAAGTTGATTCAACTTGGTTTGACTTTTACGGATGCAGCCGGAAATCTGCCCCTCGTGGATGGTCATTACTGTATATGGCAATTCAATTTCAAAGAATTCAATTTAAAGGATGAGCTTTACGCGCAAGATTCAATCGAGTTGCTGAAGCAAAGTGGAATTGATTTCCCACTTCTAGAGGAACGTGGGATTGATGTAGTGCAATTTAGTGAACGATTGATGGTCAGCGGAGTTGTCTTGAATGACGACATCAGGTGGCTCACATTCCATAGCGGATATGATTTTGGCTATCTGTTGAAACTATTGACAAACTCACCGTTACCAGATACTGAGGCCGAGTTTTTCAACCTTCTTCACTGCTATTTTCCATGTATTTTTGACATAAAGCACCTGATGCAGTTTGTGAGCAACATGCATGGGGGACTGAACAAACTAGCGGAGCATCTCGGCGTATCAAGAATAGGACCACAGCATCAGGCGGGAAGCGATAGTTTGTTAACTGCCCATACTTTCTTCAAGTTGCAGAGGTCACATTTCAGTAGTACTGATATGTTCCAGTTTGCTGGAGTGCTGCATGGTTTTGGACATGAAAAAGATAGCTCGGTTGATAATTAGGCATAATTATGTTCAAATTAATTCGCTGGCAGTTCGGCGAACCCCTTCTTAGATTTGCAATAAAGGCGTAGTAGTACCACGTGTTCCAACTTACTTTTCCTACCCGTCTACTGATTTCTTCTGGAAAAAATATATTTTCAAACATTTGAACTCTACTTAGTTGAGGGGGTTCAAGGTCGATAAAGAATTCCGTAGACAAATTTTCATGACGAGTGATGTTTGGGTTTAAAGACGTTTGTAGTTACAAAAATATTTTACAGATTTTTGAGTTCGCCGACGCGGTCGACGATGAGCAGCAACTGTATGAGAATCTGGTCTAAATCATGCCTTCCACACGTGGCGCTTAGACTGCGCCATAGCAGTGATTTCGGAGCCATGCTATTATATGCAGTGAATAGAACGAATGAAACATAGATCACGAGCGTGTACACGGACTCGCGTGGTCAAACTCCATCGCACGACTCCGCTGCGTCGAATAACGTGCACGAAAATCGTCGCGTTTTTTCGCCACCGTCGTCGCGCGGGATAAATTTATATACCACGGGTTCAGAGAGTCCCTCCATGACTGACGAGTCATGAACCGTCGATAAGTACGTATTTTACATAGAAAAGTACTATTCCGTTGCGCGGCGCGAGTTGCGAAGATAAAAGTAAAGCTCAATATTTTGTAACTAAGACCTCTATATTAAGTTTTGACAAATTTTCACGTGAAAATTTGTCAAAAGTGAAAATTTGTCTGCGGAATCCTGAATTCTCCTGGAACCCTCTCTTAGTACCGGTATCGTATAAACCTTACTAATAAGTATCAATCGTACAAATTAAATGATGTGAAGAAGCGAAGCTAAAAGCGGATATTGTCATGTTATCTTCTCCCCTCCGCTCTTGGCGGACGTTGTGGCAAACTCGCAACGTACTCTTTCACAGTAGAATACGTGTGCCGCATCGTGAGACAAGTTGCGTCATTCACTTCACTTGAGCTGTGGAGGTTACAGAGGCGACATAGTCCGGATTTCTAAACCGAGGGCTCTATTTTACCAGAATTCCACATGCTCCGCAGTCCAGTACTTTCTACGAATCTTCAGTTCCGCAGTGCAAGTTTTGCTGGCGTAAAGGATTGTCGGGTAGCCTGCTTCCCAAGTCTTTACTACAATTTCTAACTGTGTATCTGTAGCGATCCCGGGTGCGTGTGTTCACGGGCTTTCAGCGAAAATCAGTTGGGAATGTCAGTGCTGAACTTGCAGTTCAAGAAAACTCTAAATTAACGGTGGCCGAATGAACATTTCATACATTAAAATACTGACCTTGATTGATTGGTAGGATTTCAAAGTTCAGCTCGCGAAAATCGTCGTAGATTTAGCTCCTGGGGAGCAGGGGCTGCGCTTTCTCTCTCGAGCATTCCCAGGCAAGATTCAAGAGACGTTTACTGGTCTACTTTCGAGCTATAAAGTATGTCGAGCAAGAGTCGTTCTGACATTCTCATTATCCATTTATCAGGCACAACTAGTGCTCGCTCTAGGTGATGAAGATCGAGCCTCTAAAGCCGTCACAAGTATATTTAAGGTACACTGTTTGCATGAAACTTGTGTTCTTGTGATGAAGAAACTATGAAACACACAGGATATGATCAAGGCGTATGCCGAACAGCTGCTGGGCACTCCATATTCTTTCCCCTCATACCATCGCGCTATCCGTGCTCCTTTCGACTACTATCAGGTGAGTCAGTTGCGTTGCTGCTCTCTCATTTTTTCACGTCCTAAGTAGATGGCCAATGCTTACATAGGGTCACTGATTGATTTTGACCGCTCTATCCTACGAAATTATTCTAGATGGTCAGTCATCCAGGCACAGCTGCAGGTGATTTTGCCATCGCTCATAATTTATTTACACGTTAAGGTCTTTTTAGGCTGGTGAAAATGTCATCCTTCTCGGTAATCACCAGAGTGAGGTATGTACACGCACGTGCTCGCTACTCAATCTTCAGTAGAGTTTTCTATAGGGTGACGCAGCATTCATACCTCTCTTGACTGAAGTGTCTCATCCCGGCCTTGGCGAAAAGGTTCACATAATTATAGCCTACGTATAGCAAGCTTAGAATTTCATAAGGTGATTTATGTTGCTGGTGGACGTGTTGTCAGCGACATTCTGGCCAAACCTTTCAGTATGGGAAAGAATCTGCTTTGTGTTGTCTCAAAGAAGCATATGGTTTGTCGAACGCCAACTCTGTAGATGAAATTTAATGTTTCTACCTTAGGGTGAAGATCCAAGCGAGAAGGCCGCCTCTATGAAGCAAAATTTGGCAACACTGAAAGAAATGCAAACTTTACTAAATAAGGGAGGCGCTTTGATATGGATTGCTCCAGCCGGTGGTAGAGATCGGCGTAAACCAGATGGGACTTTAATACCGGATGAATTTGATCCTCAGGCGGTTGAAATGATGCGTAAACTAGGCACCAAGAAGTCTGCCGCACCTACACACTTCTACCCACTCGCGATGGTGAGCCGGTGAAGACTTTTTATGCTTTGTTTCAACTATTAAAATAGGCTACATATGACATCATGCCTCCACCGGCTACAACTGAAAAAGAGATTGGCGAAAAGCGAATCGTGAACTACACGGTAAGTCGTTCAAAATCTTTAGTGAGCATGTCGTCCAATATCATGACAGGGAGCTGGCTTATCTCTTGGAGCAGAAGTGGATGTATCTGAGCAGGGTGACTGGCTAAGTGGCGCCGAACCAGATGCTGACAAGGTCAAACTTCTTTCAAATCATATCTGGCAAAAGGTTGAAGATGAACTCGTAGCATCTTAATTTCATGTCTCACATCTTCATGATAGGTCGTGGAAGAATATCGAGAAATTGAAGCCTGTAACGTTCCTGGTGGAAAATGCACTCCCCTTGGCGTTGATATGATGCGTCCAGTTAGGCCAAAGTCAGTGCCAAAATTTTGAATCGAGCAGAATCGCCAATCGCACGTTGTTACATTTTAGTTTCTGAGTTATTCATCCCGTCTTTGTTATCTCACAGAATCTTTATCAATTTTTTGCCGAAGCAAGTTAGTCAAGACCGTCCATCTACAGTTCGCGTTCGAGAGTGTTTGCGAAGATGCTGCGATCAGATAGCGCAGCGCTGTTCCTCGATTCATATTTTCTTCTGTATCACTCGTGATCTGTCGACTGAAAAGTTCGTCCAAAGTTACTTCACAAAGAGATATTTCCCTCGCATGTTGTCGCGCTATCTCTTTGAGATACTCTAGAGGTCTTTCAAAAGACTCTTTGGTCATCTTTGAACACCCAACTGGTCCCTGTCTTGAACAAGTGTATGCCACGACGCACTCGAGAGTGCATCGAGCCTTTTGTGCACCGCATGACTGACTTGAACAAGCACCTTGTAGCACAATAAGTTCGTTTTCTTTCTTGCGCAGATTCTCGGTAGCTAAATTTAACAAAGCCGTCGTGGGATTCAGGAGCTTGCATGGGCGGATCTCGGAGTCTAAAAATCTGTTCGCAACGGACACAGATTGATCGCGCGTGTTCTTCACAACGTCTTCGACGAGCCGCGCGTGTGGGAAACCGAACATCAGTTCGCGCTGTGTGGTAGGTATTCACTTGAGAGGGGGCCCGGCTCACTACGATTTTTGTCCACGAAAATCGGTTTTCTCCTTGAACAGTCGACGATAACGATACTAACACGATACTAACACGGTTTGTAACTCGTCGCAGTGTGCTCGCTCAGTCAGCTGGATTTAGCAGAAAACCTTCATCACCTTCATTAGCTTTCGCAATGGAAACAAACAAAATATTTAGAACAAAACGTGACACCGGTGGGATTTGAACCCACGCCCTTGCGGACCAGGACCTGAACCTGGCGCCTTAGACCACTCGGCCACAGTGTCGGCAGCGTTGAAAATCGGCGAATGATGGTATATGTAAACAAACTATGGGTGTCGCATAGAAGGTAGAGAGACACAGAGACAAATATATTGGATAAACTATATACAGTACGTGGGATGTCGGAGGAAAGTTTTGAAATTTTATTTTTGATTCGCAATTAACTAACTCCTTATTTTATATAAAACATACACAGTATTACATATGTATTGTAAATCGAAAAAATAGAAGACGTTATGAACATGGAGATTTGGAAACGAGCGTATCTATTGCCTGCGCGCCATTTCCACCCGTCTACTTTTGCGATCATGCACTGCGTCAACGTGTCGCTTGCCGCGCCGTCCTCTGCTTTTGTCAAGGTATTTAATTCGCTCTCTGCACATGATCACACGTGACACGCGCATCGATGAAATGATTCTGACCCCGCACTTTTTGCGTAACCGCGCAGGGCTCGCGATCGAAGAAGCTCAACTTCCGTTGCACCACGAGCTTCTCGAAGAACTCTCGGTAAGTGATCACGAACAGTAATTTTTATTGGTTTCAAATTCTCTTCACTGCGTTAAATTTTCGCGACGCTACTCCGCCGAGTTGACTAGACGACGACTGACTAAGAACCTTTCTTGTTCATGTGGGTGCAAACAGAAACAGCTCTGCTATCTCGGCTTCGGCTGAGAAAGTACAAATAATTAAGCCAATTAATGGCGACCCGTTCATTGGTATGCTTGAGACACCAGTTACGTCTTCGCCCGATGTTGCGAACTTCTTGTCAAATCTGCCTGCCTACCGAACTGGCGTCGCTCCTCTTCTACGGGGCGTTGAAGTCGGCCTCGCTCATGGTTTTTTCGTGACGGGACCTTTCATTAAGCTTGGCCCACTTCGCTCAACGGATGCGGCTGAACTTGCGGGATGCTTGTCCGGAGCTGGCCTTGTCCTCATTCTTACTGCCTGCCTCAGCATCTATGGTGCAACTGCGTTTCAGCGTGATGACGTGGTCGGATTGAAAACTTTGAGTGGACGCGCTGTCGCCAAAGATCCGCTTCAATCAACTGAAGGTTGGGCTTCTTTCACTTCGGGATGGCTTGTTGGTGGACTTTCAGGAGTCGCATGGTCATACGTGCTGACACAGGTGCTACCTTATTACTCTTAAAACTCTTTGAAAAATGAGTCGTGCAAGCTAACATATAACAACGCTGTGCTGAACTTAGTTCGAGGAACGGATAGAAACGTACTATCGAATACAAAGTGAATCATATCGTCTATTTCATTGCCGTGCCCTAAAGCGTCTACCTTCTGTTGAATTTTTCGTAAGCCACTTGAACGCTAAAAAGATTTGGGCCTATTTTTGCCTAACGCAGCTAGTACGCCGACATACTATTCCAAGCGAAGAGCTTATCCCAAAATAGATAGAGAGCTTAAGATATCGTGCTTCAGTAAAAGATTAAACACGCAACATCACCACCACCTGAATAACTGGGAACCAGATGCCGTAGACACTCCGTAGAAAGAAAGACAAGCTATGTGGAACAAGTCAGCTACAAAAGAAAGCAACAAATGACACTTAATCTCGCGTACCATATTCCACTTAATACGGTGACTAGGAACCCAAGAATCGTCGCGAAGCTCCTTGTACTAACGCTCCTAAAGTTACACGCTTCTGTGGGCATTATTTGAACACTGCTGCAAAGAAATGCACAGAAAGTCGCACAGAATGCTCTACAATTTTCGGCGTGAAGTTTTACTGTTTTTTCACAGGCGTTCTCATACCTCTTGTCCTGTTCAATCGAGATTTTGATAAGGGAATCGTTCCCATCCCCATAAGAAACTATGAAAACAAGACAGGTTGCCCAGAAGTAGCGCTCTAGTTTATGAAAAGTTGTTTGTGTGTAATTCGAAAACTTGTGCTGAGAAAAAGTTTTACTCATATATTTGAAATCGTAAGAAATATTCACAGATGAGCTAGCTGACTATGAGCCCGTTCTGCGCTGTCAAAGCTTCTATTATGTCCAAGCCCCCGCACGGGACCGGGCCCTAGTACACGTACCTCGAGCTGAGCTCCTCGAGCACTGTTCGATTAGTTTGCCGGTAGTAATCATTTACGACCAACGTATTTTTACCAGTTTATGTCATAACATTTTCAATTGATAAATTTTGCGCGAGTTACATATGATGATAAATCAGCAACCAAATATAATTATATTGGCGTTTCGTTTTGTAGTTCGAAAGCCTGTTTACTCGAACAGACGAAAACACGTTGCGCTTTCGCGACAGCAGCACACGTGCTCCAAGGTGTTAGGGACGTCATACTCGGAGTAATCTGTGCGTAAATATCAAAAGCTGGAGTAATTCCTGCAGTTAAGTGTATGAGCAAGCCCAGTGCTCAGCCAGGGACTATCCCGCTAAGGTTTTGTCCGAATAGCAATGACCTGCTGTATCCTAAAGAGGACCGCCAAAACAAGCGACTGGTCTATTTCTGTAGAAACTGCGACTACACTGTGGTAACAAGTGAGCCATGTGTGCACAGGAGGAAAATTTTTCATTCCGCTTCGGAGGCAACGACCGTCATACATGATGTACGCACAGACCCCACACTTCCACGCTCAAAGGATGTACAGTGTTCAGTTTGTGAGACGCGCGAAGCCGTATTTTTTTCGCAAACAACTACAGAAGGCATGTCCCTCTTCTTTCAGTGCGTAAGTTGCGGGAACAAATGGAAAGATACGGGCGCAGCTACAGAATAAAATGACAACTTGGAAAGTTGAGAGTTTATTACGTTAGATTTAATTACAGTGGACTTCAGCACGCACTCCGAGTTCCGCTTCGCGTTTGCTCATAGCCTACCTCGCCTCAAATTGCACAACTACGTAGTATTGTAATGAAATAGTTAATAGTGAAGCGATTGTCAAAGTCTTACCTTGTCTAGTACGTTTCTTGTAAAGAATCCGATACCCACACTCGCGGCAGATAATTACGTCCCCTGGTCTGAGTAGTACTTCGGAGCCACAGTCTGAAGATTGGTGTTTGGCATAAGAACAGTATGTTTTGAAGTCTCAAATGATCCCACCTCCGCAATTGTAAGCAACGCCGACGGCTGCCGCAACTTTACTGTCCTGTTGCATAAGAAGTTTCTCCCCCAACTTTACTAAACAAGCGAGGTACGAGCCAAGGTTGAGTCCAACAGCGCTTCGTCAGGGAATAACTTTGATACAAATACGTCACGTGGATAACTTTCTATGCGGCGTAAGCTGGGTGCGCGCACGTGCTCAATGGTTTTCGTGGGCGATTTCCACAAATTTAATTTGCCCTACGTTGGAGTCCATTTTTATTTGCATACATAATAAAAAAATCAACATGTTAGTGAGCGAAATATTCAAGAAAATATGATTATCACATGATTAACTGGTAGAGATTTTACTCCCGCTGTCCCGCTGTCGCGAAAACTACAAAAGTACTTGCGCGACAACGTGATAACATACCTCGTTGAGCACAATAAGCAACGTTCAAAAATGCTAACGGGTGCGTTGAATTCGGTGATCTTGCGTAACCGAGGCGGACTTCAAAAGGTCAAGAAGGCATTCTTCGGTGACCTGGAGAGATGTGTTTCGAGGGATCTACGTTTTAGACGGAGCAATGCTCGAAGTATATCCTCTGGCTGTCGGGCGTCTTTAAAGACTGGGCTTGTTGGTTTACCTAACGTTGGAAAGAGTACTCTTTTCAATGCTCTGGTCGAGAACAGTCAAGCTCAAGCCGCGAATTTTCCCTTCTGCACAATAGAACCCAACTTTGGCGTGGTCCCTGTTTTGGATAGTCGTCTAGACACCCTGGCCGCCATTTCAGGAACCAAGAACATAGTTCCTACAACAGTCGAATTTGTCGACATAGCCGGCTTAGTTGAAGGTGCGTCGGAAGGTCAAGGTTTAGGCAATAAATTTCTTGCAAATATACGAGAGTGTGATGCGATTGTTCACGTTGTACGGTGTTTTGATGACGACAACGTCATTCACGTTAACGGTTCAGTAGACCCCAAACGAGATGCTGCTATAATTGACTCAGAGCTCGCGCTCGCGGATATGGGTCAAATACAAAAGCGCATAGACAAGCTAAAGAAGAGTAAAGGCAAAGTGCATGTAGCAGGTGAAACTGCGGATTCGGAAGTGCAAACACTGGAGAAACTTTTGACCGAGCTTGAAGGAGGAAACCAGGTTAGACAGATGAAACTCAAAGATAGCGAGCACAACATCATCAAGGAGTTGAATCTTTTAACAGCTAAGCCTTGTATTTATGCAGCAAATGTCCCTGAAGAAGATCTCGCGACTATGGGAAAGAATAACATTCACGTGCGAGACCTTCGTTTGTTCGCGGAACGGTCTGGTGCAGGGCTTTGCGTAGTGTCAGCGCAGGTTGCAGCAGAGTTAAAGGATCTCTCAGAAGATGAGCGACTTGACTTCCTGAAGTGCATGGACGCAGAAAGTGATGGCCTAAATGCGCTTATAGAGACGGCCTATCAGCAGCTCAATCTACTGACATATTTTACTACCGGAGAAAAAGAAACGCGGGCTTGGACGATAAAATCAGGCTTCACAGCGCCACAGGCAGCAGGTGTCATTCATTCTGACTTTGAAAAGGGTTTTATCAAAGCGGAAACGGTTCATTACGAAGATTTTGTCAAGTATGAAGGGTTTGTTGGCGCCAAAGAAAATGGAGTATGGCAACTAGAGGGAAGAGACTACATAGTTCAGGAAGGGGACATCATGGTTTTCAAATTCAATGTTTAAGGAATCGTGCTGCAAGTGCTATAACTCGTCTGAAATATGAACGCTACCGGTCTCACCTAGCACTAACGTCTTTGGATTCCAGCCTGTGTTATAATCTTCACATCCCAAGTCTCTCAGAGCCGCACTCCCAACATCGTTGCAACAAGCGGAGTGTTTATTCTTCAAGTTTTGAATAAGCTCCACAGCGTTTTTAGATAACATGTACTCCTGTACACGGTGACTCAAGCATAATTTGTAAGTTATAGAACTAGTACCTGTATCTCCTTATTCTTCATGCAAATGTTCCTGACAAGGATGCAACACTGCCGCTGTACCTTGCCACTGTTACACTCCTGCATAATACGTAATACATCATCTATGCCACCAGTGTTTTGAAACTCAATCGAAGTTTGAGGGCTACGAAGAGTTAAAGCCGCCAGAGTTCCAATCACCTGCTCAAGTAAAAGTTTCACTGCAAGAACCTTATCTTTACAAATCGGGATAAATAGAAAAGTAGTCAACCTTGTTTAGATAGCAAGCAACTTAAAATGCCAACTACGTTGTGCAATAGTAACGTGCGCTTGCACGTATCAGACAGGGCAAGGCGCCGGAGGCACTTACAAAGTAGTGTAAGCAATTCAATTTCATCAGTACATTTTACTGCGCCCTGGGTGAACTGTTCGTAACACGAATAATGCTAGCACAAAAATGGCTCACCACTACATCTTTCAGAAGTCCTACTCCGATACTGCAACAAACTCGCTCGCTAACTAACATCCTGGAAAGCTAAGAAACGTCAATATTGGATAATGTTAACATAGAATGACCGTACCAGCTCGACTGGCTCTCGTAAATATGTCTGCATGTCGCATTGTATGCATATTGAGATGTCTACAGCTTTAGTGTTAGTTCAACGAGCTTTGGCTGAAAACTTCAGAAGCACACAATTTCCGATTATTTCTAAAAGACCATCATCTAGAAGGACTTGAACGCGACGAAAGGTTGAATTGGTAAGAACTTTCGTATCGTCATCGACCAATACTGAGATTAGTGTTCTGCACGCTGAATGCGCAGTTCTTGGTTCCCCTTTTTCGATCGCCTCGCCAAGCGCTATGTGAACTCTTTCCTTACCGATCAAGTTTTAGATAAAATTCAGCGTCGAGCAACTTCACTTAATTATACCTTCAATAACACATCTTTTAGACCGCTGTGGCCCGCTACAGCGACAGATAAGAAGTGACAGTAACTTGCTGAAATACCACAGTTTGCAAAAAAGCTTAGAAAATCTTTGAAGTGCTGACATTCCAGAAGAATCGATTTCACAGACTGTCTCGATATCAATTCTAAGAAGTCAAGATGAGTGTCGTTTTGATTCGATAGAGCGCTTCGCCCACCTGCTAAAGCTTGAAGAGTTTTGTTCTGGTCTGCTGTGGAAGTGCGTGTACTTTGGCAAAATGTGAGTAGCTGATACAAGTTTTGCTCCTGAGTTTTAGTCATATCGTCGATAAACTCTTCGTTCGAGTGAGACAATGCAACTATTCCTACGCTTTCTGGCGGTTTTCGTGGGTTATTTGCTTGTGGTGGTCCCCAACGAAATTCAGCAACTGAGCCGCCTGCCTCTTGTATGACGTGTACTTCTGAAACAGTTTCTAGAAATTTTCCTCGCTCTATATCAGTAGGCAAAATATGCGTATTTACTTGAGAGATATCGAAATCCTGTATTTCGAATTCCTCAACGGCTTCCGTACACGCGTCCACGTGGTTCATTCCAAAGTTTTCTACGTAGCTCATAACCGCGGCGTTGAAAGCATCCTACGTGCGAAAGTAAGTATTTTGTTCTCCCTGCAATCCTTATAAACGACCTGCGTTACTATATTGAAGCGCCTTTGCATATCAATCGAAAAAACGCCAAGACTTGTGCCGGAGTTCGGAGTTCAATACGCCTTTGACTGACGTCTGCTCCAGTCCTGACTGGCACTGTCAGCCAAGTCGTCACTACTGCGCTTACTTTCAGGCATCGATCGATTTTACCTTCGATACGTGAGATACGTGAGATCAAACAGCGGTTAGTCCATCCTCCGTAATCACCGCGCGTGAAGAAACGAACGGTAAAACTCGACTGTTGGTACGTTTGAGTTCTTCAAGACCACGGGCGTTTAGTCTGAAGACTTAAGTGACGCGCTTTCGCTCAGTTATACTTTCCCGACTGGGAAGAGCAAGATTGCTCAGTACGTCTATATGTATGCACTAGAGGACAAAGCGTACAAAGCGTACTTCTAACCATACCTTGTTTATATTTTTGTGCAAGATAAAGCAAAAGTACCTGTCTATTACAAGAATGTGTGCTCAGCATTCACAGCCATTTGGTGGATTCGATGTCAAACTTTACTTTCGTAACTTTAGGTGTTCTCGCGCTAGTTTTAAATCCTCTGTCTTCATAAACACTTCAAACACGCACAGTAAACTCGCGTTTTGCTGTTGGAGAGTTGCGAAAACAACGTCAAGGGGTCACATCCTGGGGCAGTTTCGTTTTTCGGACGCTATGGAGGCGTCAACGGGATTTCGCCGCATGTCGACTTCGACGAAACATCTGATAAGCTTTTCACGTCCACATACCATGTTTGGCACGTTGATCAGCATAACATCAATGGGATTCATGGCTTGCTTAACTCAGCCTTGCTTGCCAAGCACATTTATTATCATGCTCCTACAGGCAATTCTATCCGCATTGCCTATGAACATAGCCATCGTAGGGCTTAATCAGCTTTATGATAAGAAGATGGATAAGATCAACAAACCATATTTACCTTTAGCGGCGGGTTCATTTTCGACAAACACGGGATTAAACATAGTTGCTCTTGCAAGCTCGCTGGCATTAATAATAGGAGCTCTGTGCTCATCATTTCATTTAATGTTCACCTTGGTGCTAAGTCTATTGCTTGGAGTAATCTACTCGGTCGACTCATCGTGGATGCGTTGGAAGCAAGTTCCAATTTTGGCCCTTAGTTGTATCCTATGCGTGCGGGCTCTACTTGTGCAATGGGGTTTTCACGGTCATTTTGCGGAAGGATTTACAGGTGTTCTCTCACTCAGAATTCCTAAAAACATAATATTTTCCATGTGTTTTATGGGACTTTATTCTATAGTGATTGCACTTCTTAAGGATACGCCAGATGTTGTTGGAGATTTGAAGTCTAACATCCGAACGTTTTCAGTCCGATTTGGTGTGAAGCCTGTGCTACGCGCATGCATGTCTTTGCTATGCGTAGACTATTTATGTGGTATCTATTTGGGCATAACGTCTATGAAAGTCTATCAGTTCATGATACTGACTTTTGGGCATCTGAGTTGCTTATTACTGACCATGGACAAGTACGCTAAAACAGTTACGACTTCATCAGCTTCTCTTTACTCTTTTTACATGTTTGTCTGGAAAATGTTCTATCTTGAATACCTTATTTTGCCATTCTTATGATCGTAAAATAGTAACGTGGTGACTGTTAAAGACTTAACGGTACTATTCGATGACAAATACGCAACAAGGAGTTGTCCTTCTCTATGAAGTTGTACAGCAAGATTTTATTCACAAATGTTTTGCTGTTTGTATTGCGCAGTGATACGGGGACACGTACGAGTGATTCGTAGAAACAAACGAGCAACTTAGTAATAAGCGATGTGATTTTAAGTAGATCCGATATCCATTAAAAGTTTCTAGACAGCCTGACACAAACTTGTGTAACCTATTCTTTTTTAGGAGCAAGAACGTCGTTCTGTACAGGTATGTTTCTGTAAAGTTATGTTCTCTTAAATCGCGCAGTGGACTTCAAAAGTTTTAGTTTTACTTATCACTATTCAAACCAGATATGCCAGCGGCAATTCTTTCCTCGCGCCTCGAAATTTTGCGTGTTCTGGTGCTCTTGTTCTTCGCACGACGAGCCTCGAATTGATCAGCAAGTGATTTCTCTCTTGCCTTTTCGGCTTTAGCTTTGTGAATTGCCTCCATCAGGACCCTTTTATTCTTGAAAACGTTACCCTTGCATTTCAAGTACATGGCGTGGTACATGTGACGGTCGATCTTCTTGGCGTCGCGATACTTTGAAAGAAGGCGACGTAACACACGGTGGCGTCTTAACCACAGCACCTTAGTAGGAAGTCTGGCTTCTCTAGTACCACGTCGTTTACCGTATCCCGTATGACGACCAAGACGCTTCGCAGCTTGTTCTCTTGCTGTGCGCGCTCGCGAGTGAATCTGTTATGTACCTTGTTCAGACAAAAGGAGGTGAAGAGATAGATCTTTGGCTCACCTTGGTAGGTTTTCGGATCACAAACCCATCCTTGACGAGTTTGCGGATGTGCTGTCGCGAATTCGCAGCAGAGATATCGGTCACCTAATTAAATTGAAGACATAATTAATTCGATTGTTTTCAAAATTAGAATCATAGCCCCGGGAAGCGGGTAGAGTTTTCTCGGAGGGAGACGGAGTTGCGGCGAAAGACCTAATACGTACCTCGTTCGGGTCCATCCAGATCTTTCGCGCACCGCATTTCAAAATGGAGGCAGCAAGGCGCTTTTGAAGTTTTAAAGAAACCATGAGGAAAGTGAACACAGATACACTACACTTCCGAGGTAACTGTCGTGTTGTAAAGTGACAAGTGTAGTTCGGCTCTACACTTACACGCGTTTTCCCAGAGCCGTGCATCACAAAAATCGGGTCTGTGCCTGTGCCTATTCTGTGTGTACCCATAACACGTAATGAGTAGAAGATATCGATTAAGAATACTTTCGCTGCAGTATTACTATGAATTGCAAAGAAAAATATGAATACGCTTCTCGAAATAATATGGTTCTCGTGTTATATTATATTTTACGTTTGTATTCCTGGCGAAGTTGTGGAAAACCAACACGCATATTGAGCGTCCAGCAGTCCAACCGAAGTTCGGCTGCCGAACTGTGGTAACACCCTTTTGTTTCACTCACCCGACTTGAGAATAGCGCTTGCGCACGCTTGCCGGCAGGATCAGCAACCCAGAAATCTGCTTCGTCGAGTTGCAGGTCCTCGTGCACACATCGCACCTTCTGTTCTGCCTCCTTTGGACCAAAGTCTTGTCGGCCTCTTTAATCAAATAACAAAACGGCCCACAGAGGCCATTCACAGATTCACTGTTTCACAGACGTTCAGTCGAGAGGTTGCCGTCTGAGTCGGTCAGTAATTAAAAGTGGCGCGCTCAATATCTGGAAAGACTTGACGTACACATGGGTACTATGTTCACTAATTAATTCCGAATCTTCACTGACTTCAACTTCTCATAGGTATCAAAGAAGGTCTCACCGAGTTATGGGATGACTTAATGTCATACCGTACCTTGAAAGTTGTCAAAATTAGCGATAGACGTCTCGCTTATGTCCACAAAACCTTAATGGCTGCAATCTTGGTATACGCGCTAATCTCTGTAATCGGTGCGCACACATATATGCTGAAAGAGAAACCACGTGTGTACACGTCAGTCAGCGTAAATGATACAGTCCGTGAGATAAATTTGGCTG
>Ga0181599_1000541_pt1 | contig 39727 bp, 43 predicted proteins | sample 041ome_3_FD_148658 | JGI IMG/M metagenome (GOLD analysis project Ga0181599, IMG submission 148658) | Coastal salt marsh microbial communities from the Groves Creek Marsh, Skidaway Island, Georgia - 041405US metaG (spades assembly) | ecosystem: Environmental > Aquatic > Marine > Intertidal zone >...
CCAAAAAAAAATGACTAATATAACAGAAGATTTAGTCTTAACCATTTTAAAAGAAGTTGAGGATCCATCGCAATCAAAAGATATTGTGTCTTTAGGTTTGGTAAGTAACGTTACTATTAAAGGGTCTAATATAGCCGTAACTATGGAAGTACCGGTTCATAGAGGAGCCTCTATGGAGCCTATAAGAAAACTAGCTCAACACAAACTTTTGAATATTGATGGTGTGACTAGTGCTACTGTTGTGGTAACTGCCCATGAAAACAAAAAGGCTCAGACTGTTGATCAGAACAACGATAACAAGATTGAAAAAGTATTTGAAAGTAACGTTAAGAGATTTATTGCAGTAGGTTCTGGAAAAGGTGGTGTCGGAAAGTCTACAACATCAGTTAATTTAGCTATAGCATTAAAATTAGAGGGTTATAGCGTCGGTCTTTTGGATGCAGATGTGTATGGACCATCACAACCTAGAATGCTGGGTGTTAGTGGAAGGCCAGCCTCGGTAGGAGGAGATATGGTTGCTCCGCTTCAAAACTTTGGAATAAGTCTAATGTCAATGGGTCTGCTTGTACCTGATGATACAGCAATGATATGGAGGGGACCAATGGTTCAGTCTGCTCTAACTCAAATGCTAAATTCAGTTGCTTGGGGTAACCTAGATGTAATCGTGATAGATCTTCCTCCTGGAACTGGTGATATCCAAATATCACTTGCTCAACAAGTAAATTTAGCTGGCGCAGTCATTGTATCAACTCCACAAGATATAGCCTTGTTAGATGTTGTGAAAGCTTTAACTATGTTTCAAAAAGCAAATGTTCCAGTTCTAGGAATGATAGAGAATATGTCTTACTGGTCTTGCCCAGATTGTGGTAGAGTAGATCATATTTTTGGAGAAGGGGGAGTAAAAACTGAGGCAAAAAAAAGAAATATTGAATTATTAGGTGAAATCCCTATTTCCGCTGAAGTAAGAAAGGGGTCAGACTCAGGAATACCCATTGTAATTTCTCATCCAGAATCGATCCAATCTAAAAGCTATAGAACAATTGCAAAAACTATTATTAAATCTATTAAGTTAGATGAAGAGGAAGTAGTATGAGTTTATATTATGAACCTGATCCAGCAAATGATAATGACCCGCCCCTTTTGCCTCCTATTTTAACCCCAGTATCTGTTCCAGATAAAGTTGACGTATTTGCTAAAGCTATTTCAGCAGCCTCAAAAAGCGAGGCCGGGACCGTTTTTTATTCTGAAAATCCAGAGTATGTAGAACTTGCTGTAGTTTTAATACCAGAGGTAATCAAAATAAAATGCAACCAGATGTTATATGTTTTGATGGTTGCCGCTAGCGATTCTATTGGAGCTTTAGCTCCACCAGAGGTTGCTGTAACATTTTCATATCCTGGATTTATTTATTTAAATAGAGGAGAGGCAGGTCTTGTAAAAATAGAAGTTTCTCCATCTAGTGATGACAAAGGTATTCCAGATTGGGTTGTGGTTGGGATTAAACTTAGATTGAATAATAATCTTCAAGAAGATGAGACACAGATTAGACCAGATATCACTTCGCTTGCCGATGAAGGGGCTGGTTATATTTCTAGAACAAGGGCTATAGAATCTTTGTCCAGACATTTTTTAGCTTGGGTAAGTCAATGGGAAGATGATGGTTTCAAGCCAGTGGCTGAGGCTTGGAATAAAAGAAGAGAAGAATCAAAGGTAATTGTAATTAAAGATAACAAAAAGGTATCTTGGGTGGGTTTAGATGAAAATGGACTTGCAATAGTTAAATTAAATGAAAAAGAACTTTTTTTGTCTCCTGTCGACGTTTTAAAAGAAATTGGAGAAATTAATTTAACATGAAATTTGCTAGAACAATACGTTTCGATAAATCAGATTTAAATATATTTCCAATAGCATCAGAAGAGGGTGAATTAGCGGTCGTAGGAACTTTTAACTTTTATAACATGGAACAAAAAGACCTTAAAGGTAAGGTTAGGCAGGCTTTTACGAATGGTTTTATGGGATGCAAAACTTTTGGCTATTCTACATTGATTAGTCTAGTTAATGTAACGGAAGAAGATTTAGAAAAATTAAAAGATGATCTTGGCCAGTATTTGATTGATAAGTATGGAGCGCCAAATAAAGAGATTGCCTCGAAAGCAGCTTCTGAAGAAATTAATTTAATGTTAGAATTATGTAGAGATCATGAAACAGGTAGCTTATTAAGTATATCAAGAGAATGGACAGAACAGGGTATAAAAGAAAAATATAGGAATTTGCCAAAAGCGGAATCCTGTGCTGAACAAAAAATTTGGACAGTAGTAGAAGAAGATTAAAAATTAAGGAATTTTTTTATAATGGTCAATAACGACTTTTGGCTGACATCTGGTTGGCATTTGCTTGACAAAAATAACGAAGGTCATCTTGTTCCTACTGAAGACTTTATGAGAGCCTATTTTTATAGACCAGAAGTGGCGCCAATAGAGGAATCATGCCCTGCTGAAATAGAATTACATAAAAGATTAATTGATAATCCTTTTGTCAAAATAGAAACAAAATATCTTCAAAACATTAAAGATAAAGACGTAATTTTTAATTATGAAGTCATTTTGCGTTTTAGAGATTTCTTATCTCATTTCCCAACTTTAGACTCTGCCTATTTGGCTATAGCAAGAGGAAAAAAAATTGATTTTCCACCACTTTTTGTTGATCAAGTTGTGCAGATCATTTTGAGGAATATTCTTAACGATTGTCCTTATGCTTTGCAAGTAAGAGCCTCTGAATTATTTTTCCGTACTCAGGTAGTAACAATAGCTGAAGACGAAATTATGGTAGCGGATGAATTAACTGTTGAGGCACAAGCAGAACAGAAAAATCCTTCCAGAAATGATCCCAAACAACTAGAAGTTGAAATTGATATATTAAGAGAAAGTACAGCAGATAATTATTGGGAAAGATCTGATAAATTTGATACTTCCATTGATTTGGCATTCACAAAGCCTGGTTTAGATGCTTTAGCAAGGGTAATGGAAAAGTGGATTCAACATTTTTTATCAATTGAAACATCAATTAAGCCAATGCAAAAAATCGAAGACGAGAAATGGTCGTGGCATCTAGGTTTGGAAAGCGACTCAAACTCTATATTGAATGATCTTTATAAAGGCATAGAAGTTTCTGAACAAAGACTTAAGCAGATCTTATGTTTATTTCAGCTCGATGCTCAAGATGGATTTCTAAAAACAATGATTAATAAACCAGTTTATTTAGGTTTGGCAATGAATGATAAGTCAAAAATCAAGTTTAAACCTCAGAATCTTTTAACAAACTTACCTCTTGCTGATTTATCTTAATCTTTTTTCAAATAATCATCTGTTGTTCTTGGGTTTGGTCTTTCTTTAGCATCAAGCATTTTATCCTTTTGAGCAAACATTGCTCCAACTCTGCAGTCTTCACACATTTTGAGCATTTGAGTTCTTCCATCTTCTTCAAACATAGAGTGGGTAGAGAGTCGATCTATAATTCTTTCAATTGATTTTGTGGACCCAAAAGTTTTCCCACACTCAATACAATCAAAAGGATGGTCTTCTATAATGAGCTTTGCTGACATAGCGTCATCATTTAAATTAAATTGAGGTAAAAGCGAAATAGCTTTTTCTGGACAAGTTGAAACGCAAATTCCACATTGTAGGCAAGCGTCCTCCCTAAACAATAATTGTGGTGAATCAGGATTGTCTTGGAGAGCTCCTGCAGGACATGCGTTTACACATGACAAACATATTGTGCAGCTATCAAGATCAACTTCTACCTTGCCATATGGGGCTCCTTTAGGCAATTCGATGATAGATTTTTTGTTATTATTAGATTTAGAAAGACCCTGCATTCCTGCTCTTAAAATTCCTCTTGGAGCGCCAAGTGCTACAAAAGGAGATGATTTTATTTTACTATATCCTTCTTTTTCGTAGATTTTAAGTTCCACTTGATCAGGGTCATTTTCTTCGATTATACAGATTGAATTAGAGTTGTGTTTAGAAATCCCCGAAAGCAATGAATTTGCAAGATCAACTTGCTCGTGCAAAAAGGAATATTCTTCACTATTCAAAGGATTTACTAATATAAATATTTTTTTAAAACCAAGAGCAATAGCTGAAACTAAGATATCATGACCAACTCTACCAACTGAGTGCATTTCATAAGGTATTACATTAGCTGGTAGTCCTTTCCCATGCCTGGAGATAAGGCTAATCATTTCATTCCCAAAATTTAAATCAAATAATATTAATGAAGGATTTTGTCCTCCAGCCTTCATAAATTGATCATTTAGATCTGATAACGAGTGAAGAACAACATCTAAACTTGGATAATCCGTTTGGATGGCTCCCGATGGGCAAACCGAACCACAAAAACCACAACCCCCACATATTCCTGGATCAACAGCAACAATATCTCCTATGGATTGAATGGCCCCTGCTGGACAAACATCCAAACATTTTGTACATCCTGTTTTATTGTTTCTTGAGTGAGCGCATAGGTTTTCATTAAAATTTACATAAATAGGTTTTTCAAACTGGCCTATCATGTCAATTGCTTTTGTAAAAATATTTAATAAATCAGTTGGACTATTAGTGCTTCCTCTAAAATAACCATCTCTTTTATGATCTCCGGTAAACATTGGAGGATTTTCACTTAAGTCTATAATTAAATCACATTCTGTATCAACTTCTCTAAAAAAATCTCCAAAAAGAAGTTCTGATTTACTGCTTTTCAAGCTTTCTGAAAAATCGTTAATTTCAAGCTTAAATTTTGAGAAATATCCTTGTGCTTTTTTTATAGAACCTTTTGTTATTCTGTAATTTTTATTTTCTGTAAAAAATTCACCCTTGTCATTGGATATCATTAGCGTGACACCTAAATGAGAAGAGAGTTTTTGGCAAAAGTTAGCAGCAGTATCTAACGAATCATTACCATTCGATGCATCAACATAGACAAAACACCTACCTGAAGATTCTAGTGTTAGGCTTGGGGTTTTTTTTGTTTTTTTAACAGATGAATTAATAAGCGCACTAATTTTTGGAGTTGTTTTTTTACTTTCTTTTGACCATCCTGCATATTCTCTAATATTGAAAGTTATAGGTATTTCAAAATTATTCTCTTCTGCGGTTTGTTCAAAGGTTTGTTGTTCTTGTGTGCAAGCTATGAATAAATTTTTTTTACTTTCTTTGGCGATATTGAGTTGCTCTAATACTAAATCCAATTGAGAACCACACAAATTACTATGAACATCACATTTTGAAGTGGAATCACAGGCTTTGCTAATAGCATCACCATCTATCTCCATGGTATTTTCACAATTACAAATTAATATTTTGTTATTATCAATATCCAAGATAAATTCTCCAAATGTTATTGCATCAAAGAGTTATATTGCATCAATTGTCAATTATTTTCTAATGATATAAAAATTTTTAGTTTGTTTTTTAATTTTTTATGTTGCTAAAATATTAGTCTAATTTTTATCTTGATGTCATTTTACTGAGAGGCTTATGGAAAATTTAGAGAGTAAAAAACATCTCCTCTACGCTGTTAGAATCATTCTTGAAAGAAAAGAAATAGATAATATCTGGCAGAGTCATAAATGGGTTGTGAATGATCTTATTCCGCTAAATGTATCAAGCGGGGAAGGTTATCCTCCAATTAATGATGTAAGAATTTATCCTTTGCTAAAAGACCTGAAAAAAAATGATAACCATGATAATAATTTGTATGTAGCTGATGCCTCAATTGATTTGCATCGTGCTGAAGCAGAAGGTTATGCGGAAAACCTTCAGTCATCAGATCCATCAGTTTATATTGTTTTGAGGGATGGAGATTTGATAGATAGTTCAGTTGAAGAAGAAGATAATCCTAATAATTTAGTTGATATTCATCTAGCTGAAGTATCTTTGTCGCCCTATAATATACAAGACTACGAAGATTGTGGAGAAGATAGGGTAGAAAAAGTTCCATTATACGGGCCAATAGCTGAACTGTTAGAAAAATTTGTTAACTTCCATTTTCATCCAGAGGAGTTTAAGAAAAGAAAGCGAGATAAAAAAAAGATTGATGAAAATACCAAAAGAGGCGGAGATTTTCGCATTAATAAAAATAACATTTATAATTAGTGAGATTGTTAATGGAAGATAATAAAGAAACTCCCAATGAAAATTTTATATCGCGATGGTCTAAAAGAAAATCAAAAATTAAGTCAAATGATATTGAATTGGAAGGTGTAGAAGAGTTATCCCAAAAAAGTGAAAATTTTAAAGAAGCTGAGATTGAAACAAAAGAGGATGATTATAAAGATCTTAATGACGATGAATTATTGGAAAAATTTAAACTTCCTAACCCAGAAAAAATTAAAAAAGAAAAGGGACTTGATGTTTTTTTTAAAGAAGGAGTGCCTGATCGTCTTCGTCAAATCGCACTTAGAAGAGTTTGGAGATTAAATCCTATCATACGTTTTGCTGATGCAGAAATTAATGATTATCATGAGGATTTTACTGATGCAGCAACTGTAGTTGAAGGTATGCAGACGGCCTATCAAGTAGGTAAAGGTTACTTATCGGAGTTATTAGAAAATCAAGATAATGAAAGTGAAATAGAAGAAATTGACGAAGTGGATAATCAAAAAAAAGAATCAGTGTCAAAAAAGGCTAAGAAAAATACACTAGTTACTAAAGAAGTTGAGAATTCAGACAAAGTTGAAGATCTTGACAAAAAAACTGAAGAAATAGGAAAAGAACAAAAAAAAGAGGTCAATATTAATATTCAGGATGAAATTGATATTAACCCTAGGGAACGAGAAGAAGTTATGATTGAAGAGAGTTTTCAAAAGCCAAGACCTAGGATGATGACTTTTACTCCTAAATCAAATTGAAATGCATAATATTGCTTTTGGCATACTTTTATTAAATTATAATTAACAAATTAAGTAAAAAAAACTTTATTTTTACAACTTTATAATAAATAGTAATTCTGGGGGATTTATATTGGTTTCGCAAACTGCAGAAAATTTAATTAATAACGAAGATCAACTTAGGGCTGACATGTATTCTTTTTTGGCCAATCTTCTTAGAGCTGAGCCAAGTTCAGAATTGGTAAACCAGTTAACCAAGCTTGAATCAGACGATTCCCCTATTGGTAAATCAATCAAAACTCTTTCAAAATTAGCATCTTCCTTAGATCTCCCAACTATTAGAGATGAATATGTTAGAATTTTTATTGGTGTAGGCCGAGGAGAGATACTTCCTTTTGCCTCTTATTACCTAACAGGCTTTCTTAAGGACAAGCCTTTGGCAAAGCTTAGAAGTGATATGAAAGAAATTGGCATTGAGCTTGCTGAAAATGTTAAAGAGCCTGAAGATCATATAGCTAGTCTTTTTGATATGATGTCTGGATTAATTTTAGGAAAATTTTCAAAAAAATTTTCAATTGGAGAACAAAGAGATTTTTTTAACAAGCATTTGGCCCCTTGGGTTGATCTGTTAATGAGAGATATTGAAAGTTCAAGAATTGCAGTGTTTTATTCACCAATAGGGACTATTGGAAGAGAGTTTATGGAAATAGAGCGTTCGTCGTTCTCAATGGATGTTACGGGGTAGCGATAGGCCCCCGTTTCATTAGTTCAAATAAATGAACTATAAAGAAGGAGTGTAAAATGAAGATTGATAAATCTAATAATTCAAGAAGAGAGTTTCTTAGAGGCGCAGCCATTACAGCAGCGAGTGCTGCAGTTGTCGCTACTGTATCTAAAACGGCTTCAGCAAGTGAAACTATGAATAAGACTGGTTCAGGCTACCAGAAAACAAAGCATGTAAAGACTTATTACGAAACCGCAAGATTTTAATTTTTAATTTTTTAGGAGGAATACTATGCTTAGAAAGAAGGCGAAAGGGGTGGCGATAGGCTCCCAAACTTCATCTTTCATTGGTAAAGTTACAGAAAAAGTTGTCGATAGACGTGCCTTTTTGAAAGGGTCAGGATTGGCAGTTGGAGGATTAGCTACAGCAGCTGCGTTAGTTGGTTCAAACGTTAAATCCGTTCAAGCGTCTGTATCAAGTGCTGCTGTGTCTATGAAGAAGACAGTATGTACTCATTGTTCAGTTGGATGTACGGTTATGGCTGAAGTTCAAAATGGTGTTTGGACTGGTCAGGAGCCAGGATGGGATAGCCCAATTAACCTTGGCGCTCATTGTGCTAAAGGTGCGTCAGTAAGAGAAACTGCAAGTGGTGAGAGAAGACTTAAATATCCCATGAAGCTAGTTGCTGGTAAGTGGACACGTATGTCATGGGATGACGCTATAAATGAAATTGGTGATAAGATGGAGTCAATAAGACAATCATCTGGACCAGATTCTGTTTACTGGTTGGGGTCTGCAAAATTTAATAATGAGCAGTCTTATTTATTCAGAAAGTTTTATGCCTATTGGGGATCTAATAATGGTGATCATCAGGCAAGAATATGTCACTCAACAACTGTGGCAGGTGTTGCTAATACTTGGGGTTATGGTGCAATGACCAACTCTTATAATGACATTCATAACTCGAAAGCTATGTTTGTTATTGGAGGTAATCCTGCAGAGGCACACCCTGTATCATTAATGCATTTAATGAAAGCAAAAGAACAAAATAATGCACCATTAATCGTTTGTGATCCAAGGTTTACTAGAACGGCTGCGCATGCCGATGAATTTGTTAGATTTCGTCCTGGTTCAGATGTCGCTCTAATCTGGGGAATTATGTGGCATATATTTGAAAACAAATGGGAAGATAAAGATTTTATCAGACAGCGTGTCTATGGAATGGACCAAATTAGGGCTGAGGTCAAAAAATGGAATCCAGAAGAGACCGAAAGGGTAACTGGAGTTCCAGGATCACAGTTAAAAAGAGTTGCTAAAATCATGGCCAATAATAGACCTGGTACTTTCATATGGTGTATGGGTGGAACTCAGCACACAAATGGAAATAACAACACCAGAGCTTATTGTGCGTTTCAGTTAGCTCTTGGTAATATGGGGACCGCAGGTGGTGGTGCTAACATTTTCCGTGGGCATGACAATGTACAAGGTGCAACTGACTTTTGTATCTTATCTCATTCATTACCTGGATACTATGGCTTGTCAGCTGGTGCTTGGAAGCATTGGGCAAGAGTATGGGAAGAGGATTATGATTGGTTAAAGGCTAGATTTGCTTCAATGAAGGGTAAAGACGGTAAAACCAAGAGTCTTATGAATCAAAAAGGTATACCTGTATCAAGATGGATCGATGGTGTCCTTGAAAAGAAAGATAATATAGAGCAGCCAGACAACCTTAAGGCAATGGTTTTCTGGGGACATGCACCTAACTCTCAAACTAGAATGAAAGAAATGAAAGTTGCAATGGAAAAATTAGACCTCATGGTCGTAATTGATCCATATCCAACAGTATCTGCAGTTCTTTCTGACAAAACTGATGATGTATATTTGCTTCCATCAACAACTCAGTTTGAGACCTATGGTTCTGTTACAGCTTCAAACAGATCATTACAATGGAGAGAAAAAGTTATTGAACCATCTTTTGATTCTTTGCCTGATCATACGATTATTTATAAGTTTGCAAAGAAATTTGGGTTTGCTGATCGTATGTTTAGAAAAATAAAAGTAACAAATGATGAGCCTCTAATTGAAGATGTAACTAGAGAGTTCAATAGTGGTATGTGGACAATAGGTTACACAGGGCAATCACCTGAAAGACTTAAGGCTCACATGAAGAACCAACATGTCTTTGATAGAACAACACTAAAAGCTGTAGGTGGAGAAGTCGATGGTGACTATTATGGTCTACCTTGGCCTTGTTGGGGTAATCCAGAAATGAAGCATCCTGGTACGCCACTTCTTTATGATACATCCAAGCCAGTGGCTGAAGGCGGACTTTGTTTTAGAGCAAGGTTTGGTGTTGAGCATGAAGGTAACAATTTGTTAGCGGAAGGTTCATATCCTGTAGGGTCTGAAATAAAAGATGGATATCCACAATTCACCATGGCTATGCTTAAAAAGCTAGGTTGGGACAAAGATTTAACAGCTGAAGAGAAAGCTGCTATTGATAAAGTTGGCGGTGATAAAGCTAACTGGAAAGTCGACCTGTCAGGTGGTATTCAAAGAGTTGCGATCAAGCATGGTTGTGCTCCTTTTGGAAATGCAAAAGCTAGAGTGATAGTGTGGACATTCCCTGATCCTGTTCCATTACATAGGGAGCCATTATATACATCGAGAAGAGATTTAGTGGCCGATTATCCTACGTATTCAGATAGGATGGCTTATAGACTTCCAACTCTTTATAAGTCTATTCAAGATGTTGACCATTCCACTAAATATCCAATTATCCTGACTTCAGGAAGATTAGTTGAGTATGAAGGTGGTGGAGATGAAACCAGGTCAAATCCATGGTTAGCTGAATTACAACAAGATATGTTTGTTGAAATCAACCCATTTGATGCTAACTCCAAAGGCATAAGGAATGGAGCTATGGTTTGGGTGGCTACTCCTGAGGGTGCTAGGATTAAAGTTATGGCGATGGTGACAGAGCGTGTTGCTAAAGGTGTAGCTTTCTTACCATTCCACTTCGGCGGTCACATGGAAGGTAAAGACCTTAGATCTAAATATCCAGAAGGTGCGGATCCTTATGTATTAGGTGAAGCAGCGAATACAGCTATGACTTATGGATATGACTCAGTAACCCAGATGCAAGAGACTAAGTGTTCCTTGTGTGAAATTGAACTAGCTTAAGGAGGGCTTAAAAATGGCACGAATGAAGTTCTTATGCGATGCAGAAAGATGTATTGAGTGTAATGCTTGCGTAACCGCATGTAAAAATGAACATGAGGTTCCGTGGGGTATAAACAGAAGAAGGGTTGTAACCATTCAAGATGGCAAGCCAGGTGAAAGATCAATATCTGTAGCTTGTATGCATTGTTCAGATGCACCTTGTATGGCAGTATGTCCTGTTGATTGTTTTTACCAAACAGATCAAGGTGTTGTATTACACTCTAAAGATCTTTGTATAGGTTGTGGTTACTGTTTTTATGCATGCCCTTTTGGAGCACCACAATTTCCGCAAGCAGGAAACTATGGTTCTAGAGGAAAAATGGATAAATGTACTTTTTGTGCAGGTGGTCCTGAAGCCGATATGTCAGAACAAGAGTTCCAAAAATACGGACGTAACAGATTGGCTGAAGGTAAATTACCTTCATGTGCAGAAATGTGTTCAACAAAAGCATTATTAGCTGGTGACGGCGACGAAGTAGCTAACATTTTCAGAGAAAGAGTTGTTGCTCGTGGTTTTGGTTCAGGTGCTTGGGGTTGGGGTACTGCATACCAATTAAAAGGCTAAAATTTATACTAAAAAGGCGGATTTATTATCCGCCTTTTTTGATTCTTTAATTCCATCAAATCGGAGTAAAAACTATGATTAAGATAAATAACGTTTATTTAATTATATCAATACTCATTAGTTCTTTACTTTTAAGCTCATGTAAAGAAAGCGAGCAAGGTAGAATACTCAATTATAAAAAGGGTGTTTATTTAGGAAAAAAGGATAATACCCTTACAAAAGACCAAGTGTATAACCTTAAAATGCATACATCTAGACAAAGAAGTTATTAATAATTTTAATAAGGAGAAAAGTGCATGTTTAGAAAATTACTTGTTACATTTATGATGATATTTGTAATTAATCTAGCGTTCATAGCAAATCCTAGTACATCGATGGCTCAAGTTAGTGGAGAAGTTCCCGGTAAAACACTAGGCCTTAAATCTGATGCAGATTTATGGAGGTACATTAGAACTGGTAATGCAGGGTCAACTCAAATGAAAGATGAGTTATCTGCGGTAATGATTCAATCCGAAGGCGACAATTGGAGAGCAATCAGAAATGGACCGCTGTCACTATATGGGGCATTAGGGTTATTTGGTATAATTGGTATATTATTTGTTTTTTATATGTATAGAGGGAAAATAAAAGTTGAGTCAGGTCTAGCTGGTCAAACTATTTTAAGATTTGCGGCTATTGACAGATTTGCACATTGGCTAATGGCAGGGTCATTTGTACTTTTAGCACTTACAGGATTAAATTTACTTTACGGAAAATATGTTTTACTGCCAATTTTAGGCCCTGAAATATTTACTGCAATAACGATTGGAGGAAAATATATCCATAATTACTTAGCATTCTCATTTATGCTTGGTCTTGCTTTAGCATTCATACTTTGGGTAAGGCATAATATTCCTTCAAAAATTGATTGGGAATGGCTTAAGATGGGTGGAGGTATTTTTAAAGCAGGGATGCATCCACCTGCAAAGAAATTTAATGCTGGGCAGAAAATGATTTTCTGGATCACTATGATAGGTGGTTTGTCTGTTAGTATGTCAGGTATTGCATTAATGTTTCCATTTCAAACAACTATGTTTGCAGATACTTTTGCTTTATTAAATGTGCTTGGACTAGGGCTGCCAACAGATCTCACTGCTCTTCAAGAACAGCAATATAACCAAGTATGGCACGGAATTGTTTCTTTAGGACTAATGATAATGATCATAGCGCATATTTATATTGGTTCTGTTGGAATGGAAGGTGCATTAGACGCAATGAATACTGGAGAAGTTGATAGAAACTGGGCAAAAGAGCATCATAACTTATGGGTAAAGGAAGTGGATGAAAAGAAGAATAGTAACCCAGAACCTGCAGAGTAACACTACCCCTTAAAATGGTAAGAAATAAAAACTTAAATAAAGAGATTAGGATTATATTCATATTCTTAATCTCTTTTTTTTTAGCTAATAAGACAGTTTTGGCAATTGAGCAATACACTGCTCATGGTGGCCCGGTAAAAGGGTTAGCTATTTCACCCAATAATAAATTGATGGCAAGTGCCAGCTTTGATTACTCTGTGGTTTTATGGGATCTTTATCCAATCAAAGAAAAAAGAACACTTATTGGACATGATGCTGCTGTTAATACAGTAAAGTTTTCTCCAAATAATAGATATTTAGCATCAGGAGGAGATGATAATAATATTTTATTATGGTCAATCAGAGAAATTGAAAGTAATTCTGATGAAATAGAACCAATAAAATTAGGAAGTCATAGAGGCAAAATAGCGGGGTTAGATTTCTCTAAAGATAGCAAATATCTCTTAACAGCAAGCTGGGACGGTACAGTAGGAGTCTGGGATATTTTAGAAAGAAGAAAAATCATGTCCCTTAACGGTCACAAAGGTCCAGTGTATTCTGTTAAATATTCTGAAGATAATAGATATATTTATAGTTCTGGTTATGATGGAGAAATAAAGCTATGGAGAGCTGAAAATGGTGAATATCTAAGGCCACTTATTAAAAATGGATGGGGTGTTTCTAAATTTGAAATCGATGAAAAAGATAATTTTATTGCTTTTGGATCTACGGATGGACAAATAACAATAAACAAGTTTGATAAAGACGAAACAATTTTAAAAATTAAAAATGATAGGGTTCCCATACTGTCTATGTATCATTTAGAAAAAGAAAATATGATAAGCTTTGGAAATGCAAAGGGACGAATGATTATACTTGATACAAAAACATGGTCATTAGTAAGAGATTTTAATGCAGTCAATGGGCCAATTTGGGACAATGTCTTATTCCCGAATGATTCATCATTAGTAGTTGCAGGATTAGATGATTTTTTAACTAGGTGGCAGATTTTTGATTTTCCTCCTAAATTTTTGGATAAACCTGGTCCTGCAAGAAGATTTAATCCTAAAATAGAGATAAGTAATGGCGAAAAACAATTTGCTAGAAAATGTAGTGTTTGTCATACTCTTGTAAAAGACGGTAAGAAAAGAGCTGGCCCAACATTATACAAAGTATTTGGAAGACAGGCTGGTACCCTGGAAGGTTATAAATATTCTGATGCTCTTATAAATTCTAATATAATATGGAATGAGGAGACAATAAACAGGCTATTTGATGAAGGTCCAGATAAGGTTACTCCTGGAACAAAAATGCCAATACAGAGAATGAAAAAACTAGAAGATAGAAAAGATCTTGTTATGTTTTTAAAAATGGCTACAAATTAAATACGGAGGAAAAAATGAAAATGGTTTTAATGAGTACTGTTTGCGCTGTTATTGTAGGAATAGGTGCATATTATATTTTGATGAGTACTGGCATGGATACTGCAAATGTTATGTCCAGTGTAAACGTACGATTATAAAAGATTTTACAAAATATATTAAATGAAAAAAAAAAGTTATTTTTTAGTATTCTTATTATCTATTAACATTTTTTCATTTAAAGTTGATGCTCATGAAGCTTCAAAAGCTTGGAAAAACGCATACAAATCTACAGTAATTGTGTTACCAACATGGCCAGGTTTTGAAAAACCTGGTTTTGGAGCACCTCAAGGGACAGCCCCAGCAGGAACTGGTTTTTATATTTCCTCTAATAATACAAACATTTCTTCTACAAATCTTATTATGACTGCAGCCCATGTCATAAGAAACTCAAAAATTGTTGAGATAAGAGATTATAATAATAAATCTCACAAGGTAGAAATTGTATTAATCGATTATGAAACTGATATAGCAATTTTAAGGTCGAACAAAACTGGAATACCTATAAAAATTTCAAAAAAAATAATTGAAAATGGAAATGAAGTTTGTCTTATTGGAAATAGCTTTGGTTTAGGTCAAAGCTTATCGTGTGGAATTGTTTCTGGGAAAAATAGAAGAGGTATAGGTTTTAATGAAATCGAAAATTTTATTCAAACTGATGCTGCTGTTAATCCTGGAGCTTCAGGTGCACCTTTGATAAATATGGATGGAGAATTAGAAGGAATGGTTGATGCAATTTATACAAAAGAAGCTGATATTGACGCAGGTGTAAATTTTGCAATAGATAAAGAACTAATTCAAAAGTTTTTAAATGTTAATTATAATCAGTTAAATTAGAAATTAATGACTAATGAATTAACAAATATAGAAATTGCCAGACAAAAACTTTTAGATTCTATAAAGGTCAATAAAGGTAAAAAAGAAGTCTGTCTTACAAAATCTTTTATGCGCATTAGTTACAGTTTAGTTGAGAGTGATTTTGATTTGCCGTCAACCGCTAACTCAGCAGTAGATGGATATGGTATATCTTCACAAACCTTATTCGATAAACCCAAAACAAAATTTAGAATTATAGGTATAGCAAAGGCAGGTCATCCATTTAATAAGGTAGTAGGAGTTGGAGAGGCTATAGAGATTTATACTGGTGCAGTAATGCCACAAGGAGTTGATACTGTTATTATGCATGAAAAATGCGAAAGATTTGGTAATGAGGTAATAATAAAAGATGTTGTAAAAAAGAACCAAAACATGCGACCTATTGGTGAAAATCTTAGAAAAGGTGAAATAGTTGTTAAAAAAGGAAAATTACTTAATGCAGCAGATATTGGTCAATTAGCTGCTTCAGGTAATAGTAAGTTAGAGGTTTATAAAAAACTGTCTGTTTCTATAATTTCTACAGGTGACGAGTTAATCAACTCAGTTTCTTCTGAAAAGCTAGAAGGACATATTTTTGATTCTAACAAGCCTATGTTGTTATCTTTGCTTAATGTAAATTTTTTAAAATTATTAGATTTAGGTATTGTAAAAGATAATAGAACCCAATTATCTAAAAAATATGCTGAAGCATTGTCTCAAAGCGATGTTGTGATTTCAACAGGTGGTGCGTCAGACGGAATAGAGGACCATACCCAAAATGCGCTTCGAGATATTGGAGCTGAGTGTTTGGTATGGCAATTAGCAATGAAACCTGGCAAACCTATGGCAATTGGTAAACTCGGAAACAAAATCATCTTTTGTTTGCCAGGAAATCCAGTGGCTGCATTTGTCTGTACAAAATTACTTATAAATCCAATTTTAATAAAACTCTCTGGGGGAGTGGAATGGGATCCATTAGCAGTAATATTAAAATCTGATTTCGATCATAAAAAACGGAGTGGTAGAGCAGAATTCTTAAGGGCAAAACTTATAAACCGAGATCATTCTACTTTTGTTAAGCTTCACGGAAGAAAAGGAGCTGGTGTAATCTCATCACTCACGGGAGCAGACGGAATAGTTGAAATCCCTCTGGAAACTGAAACTGTGTCTAAAGGAGATCCTTTAGTATTCTATCCTTTTGATCATAGAGGCTTATAGATCATACTAATCTGGTATTAAATTATTGTCCCACTTAACTATTACGTTGAAAGAAATTGATATTCTAGGAAAGTTTGACAAACTATTACGTTGAAAGAAATTGATATTCTAGGAAAGTTTGACATGTTCGGATGGACCAGGTGATGGATGAATGCGGGCCACAATAATAAATCACCTGATTTTGGTAAAACTCTATGCTCTGGATCAACTTGCTTGTCGCCTTTTATTGAATTCATATTAGCTTGAGGCCTAGGGTCAAAAAAACTTATTGATGCAGGGTTTAAATCTGATCTAAAAAGTTCAGCATCTGATTGGTCAGGTACATTGACATAATAAGTACCAGACAACCATGAATGTGGATGATTATGAAGATTATGATAATCTCCTTTCATGTTTACATTTCCCCACCCTTGTATTGACCATTTTAATTCATAATTAATTCCGGATTCTATAGCATAATCATATATTGCTCGATCAAGACATTGCTTTAGCCAATAAATTGCTGGATGATCCATATTTAAAATATTTTGAGAAACATAATTTTCTGTCATGTTATCTTGACTGGCATTATTGGATAAAACCACATCTGCAATAACAGGGTTTGCTGTTTCATGACCTGGTAGAGACATTTCCATGAATTGTGTTGGCCATAGATTTAAAAATTTTGGTCTAATATTATTTTGTTTTTGTCCGTCTTCCATTAAATACCTCGAATAATTTTAAGAGATTTTATATTTCTGAATTAAGAAATCAGTTATTGAATTAATATTATTTAAATCAAAAGTAGGTAGGTCTGTATCTATATGTTTATCAGAGGCAATTGCAAATATATCGTTATCCTCTCTAAAAAGTAATGGTTTGCCTAGTTCAGGGCGATGGACCTCAAATTTTGGGATGTTTTCGTTTTTGTAACCTTCAACTATTACTAAGTCACATTTTCTTATAGGTTGTTTTGAAAACATTTCTAACATTTCAAATAAGCTTGTTTCTTCATTTTCATCATTTTCTTGAATAAGAGCAAAACGTTCTTTTGAAGATATAATCATTGGTCTTGCTCCAGACATTCTTAAATTGTAAGAATCCTTGCCTGGTTTATCAATATCAAATTTGTGATGAGCGTGCTTTAAGGTTCCAACATTAATCCCAATTTTGGTAAAATTCTGTATTAATTTAGTTAGTAATGTTGTTTTGCCTGAGCCTGACCACCCCGCTAGTCCAAATAAAGGAGGCAACTTACCTAGAATTTGTTGTGCGAGGATTAGGTCTAGGGGAGAATTTAAGTTGGTAAACGGATCAAATTCTGAATTATTAGAACCATCAAAATCAACATAAGCTTTCTTCAATGGTGCTGTAAATACATCTATTTTTCTGATACCTTCTTTTAACGCTGTTGACAATTTGGTATGAATATCAGCCTTCCATAACGCAATTACTGGATGATTAAACCCTCTTGATTTAGCAATAACTAAATCAATACCTGGGTTTTCGTTTTTTGTCTTTACCATAGACTCAATCAAATTTTTAGGAAGGAAGGGAGTGTCGCAAGGTAAGGTCATAACCCATTCTTTTTGAATATGGTTTGCCCAATTTAAAGATGCTAAAATACCTGACAGTGGACCTAAATGTCCTTCTATCGGATCTCTAATTAGTGTGTAGCCAAATTTTTCAAATTTTTCATTATTACTATTTATATTCAACGCTATTGGGGCTACTTTGCCTGAAACTCTCTCTAAGATATAAGATAATAGTGGTCTATCTAAAAGATTTATGAGTGCTTTCTCTTTGCCCCCCATCCTTCGACCTTTTCCTCCAGCTAAAATTACGCAAGGAATTATTTCTTTAAATTTTTCCAATTTTTTTTAACCTTTAATTAATAAGAGATCTTTGAGCAGAGATCACATCTTCATTTTTAATGTCTTTAATATCTGTATCAAATACAACTCTATTAATTCCATTAGCAATAATCATTCTTTTGCCTTTTGCCCTACCTATAAGAGTGAGACCTGCTTCTTTAGCAAGGTTAACACCTGATTCAGTAAAGCCTGACCTAGAAATTAAAATTGGTATACCCATTTGTACAGTTTTTATAACCATTTCAGATGTTAATCTTCCAGTAGTATAAAAAATTTTATCATTTGCTTGTTCTTTATTTAAAAACATCCATCCTGCAATTTTATCTACCGCATTGTGTCTTCCAACATCTTCAACATAAATAAGTGGAGAATCGTTTCTGCATAAAACACAGCCATGCAGGGCCCCAGCCTTTAGATATAGACTAGGTCTTGTATTCACCTTTTTAGAGATATTATAAATCCAAGAGGTTTTTATTTTTGTTTTATTATCAAGATTAACAGAAGAAAAATCATCCATAATATCTCCATATACTGTGCCTACGGCACAACCACTGGTACGGATTTTTTTTTCCATCTTTTTTTCATAGTTAGTTTTTCTATTGGTTCTTACAACCACAACTTGTAATTCGTCATCATAGTCAATTCCTGAAATTATATCATCTCTCTTAAGCATATTTTGGTTAAGGAGATAACCTACAGCTAAAAGATCTGGCATATCACCCAAAGTCATGGCAGTAACTATTTCTTGTTTGTTAAGATAAATTGTAAGAGGTATTTCTTTAACTACTGGTAGTTTTATTTTTTCACCAGACTCATTTAAGCATTCAATTGTTTCTGTCAAATTATCGTTGTCTAAATCAGGTGAAATATAAAACTCTTCATTCTTTTTCATTTTCTAACCTTTTATCCTTGAGTTTGCTTTGATGCCACCCAACTAATAAAGTCTTTAGATTCATTAGAGAGTTGTATACTTAATTTCAAATATCTTTCTAAAAGTTCTTTTCCAAAGGGTGTAATAATAGTTCCTTTGCTTCCCCTCTTTTTTTCTAAAATAGGAGTTGGGAATGCTTCTTCAATTGTTTTCAAAAGTAAGGTAGCTCTTTTTGTACTCATTCCCATTGACTTCGCAGCAGAGCGAATTGAACCTTTTTGAGCGACTAAATGAAACAGTTCCATCTTACCAGCTCCTATCATATGACCTTGAACATAAACTTTAATCCTAACTCCATTATCATTTTCATTTACTAAATTGGGGGGTAGAGATGAGCGTTTTATGTGTGTTGATCTATTTTTCATTAACTAATTATAAGATATAATGTTAAATTAGACTAAATATTTTTTATGGTAATTATTGTTGTCTGATTATTTCACTACAGAGGAATTAGCTTCTTTTTTAAGAGTTAAACCTCGCAAAATTTACGATCTTGTTTCAAAAGATCAGGTTCCATATTCCAAGGTTATGGGAAAATTATTATTTTCGAAAAAAGAGATTACTAACTGGATATCAGGAGGGAAAGAATTTATTAATCATAAACAAAACCTTCCAAATGTTTTACTTGGTAGCCATGACCCTCTTCTTGAGTGGGCAGTAAAACAATCAAGTTCAGGAATTGCAATGTCTTTTGACGGAAGCTTGGATGGTTTAGATAGGTTTAAATCAAATCAAGGTATTGCTTCAGGGCTCCATATTTATGATAGCGATACAAGAGAATGGAATGTGAGTGTTGTAAAAACAAAACTAGAACAATATCATTTTGTATTAATGGAATGGGCAAAAAGAGATAGAGGTTTAATTTTTAAACCTGATGACCGATATAACAAATCTTCAATAGAAGATTTTCTAGGTAAGAGACTTGTTACCAGACAAAAAGGGTCAGGATCAGAAAATTATCTTAAGTTTTTACTTAAAAATAGAAACTTAGATTTATCAGACTTTATAAGTACTGAGGTTGCCTTCACAGAAAATGATGCGGTTATGCTTATCTTATCAGGACAAGCAGATTTGACACTTGGTTTATCATCAGAAGCAAAGAAATATAGCTTATCATTTATCCCAATTGTAACTGAACGGTTTGACTTGGTAATTAATAGAAAGTGTTGGTTTGAAAAACCTTTTCAGAAATTGATGAATTTTTGTAGAACTCAAGAATTTTTTCATATGGCTTCTAAGTTTCACGGATATAATATTAAAGATTTAGGTGAGGTTCATTTTAATAGTTAGAGTTTTTTTATGTTTAAACAGATTGGTATGGGTTTATTAGGTATTTCTATTATTATAACTCTATTTTTTTTCTTTCTTGGAATTAGAGTTTCCATATTAACTTATTTTATTTAATAATTGTTAAAAGCTATTTGGACTTTCATGCTATTTTCATTTTGATTTATAGCAACTTTAAACCCATCTTCAGCATTTTCAAATGCGATCTTATGAGTTATTAAGGGAGTAACATCAATTAATTTTTGTTTCATCATTTTTACAGCTAATTCAAATTCAGAATGAAATCTAAAAGAGCCTTTTAATTTTAACTCCTTTGTAGTTACTGATACTAAGGGTATAAGTATATCCCCACCTAAGCCAAGTTGAACTAAAGTACCTTTTGGTTTTAAGCATTTTATAGCATCATTTATTCCAGATGCAGAACCTGAACATTCAATTGCAATATCAAAATAACCTTTCCCTACTTGGAGTTCTTCAATTTCTTTATAGTTTTTTGTTGTATTAATGATTTTATCTGCACCAACTAAATTTGAAAATTTTAGAGCGTTTTCAGAAATATCTGTAACAACTATCTCTTCGGCGCCTGCTCTTCTTGCTGAAAGAATACAAAGTGTACCAATGGGACCAGAGCCAATGATTAAAACTTTTTTCCCGAATATTTTTTTTGCCTGTTTAATAGCATGCAAGCATACTGCTAGAGGCTCTGCCATTGCAGCTTCCTCTGGAGACAGCCCGTCTGCTGGTATGCATTGATATGATTCAGCAATTAAAGTTTCTCTAAAAGCCCCCTGAATATGGGGGAATGGCATTGCAGATCCGTAGAATTGCATGTTTAAACAATGATTTTGAATCCCACCTAAACAAAAATGACATTTGTTACATGGTCTTGATGGCGAAACAGAAACTAATTGTCCAATAGATAAATTTTTTACATTTGAACCTATTTTTTTAATATAGCCTGAAACCTCATGACCTAAAACCATAGGCTCTTTTAACTTTATTTGCCCAAACCCACCATGTTTATAATAGTGCAAATCAGTTCCGCAAATACCACCTATAGCCAAAGAAACTTCAACCTGATTAGATGAAAGTGTTTCTAATGGATAATCTTCAATCCTTAAGTCTTCTGCACCGTGAATTTTCAAAGATCTCATTCTTTCTCTCCAAAATAATATTTAATAAAGTTAGGTTTACAGAAGAAAATTGGCAATAATTTTATTATTTATATATATTTAAATTATATTTAATTTGGAGAAAAAAATGGTTTCTGGAATTGAACTATTTAATCTTAAAGGTAAAAGAGCTCTTATAACTGGCTCTTCTCAAGGAATAGGTTTTGCATTAGCAAGAGGTTTGAGTTCTGCTGGAGCAGAAATTATTTTAAATGGAAGAAATAAGGAAAAGTTAGATAAATCAGCTAAAGACTTAAAATCTGAAGGTAGTTTATATAAATTATGTTTTGATGTTACTAATCATGAAGAAGCTAAAGAAAAAATTGATCAGTTTGAAAAGAGTTTTGGATCTATTGAGATTTTAATTAACAATGCAGGCATCCAATACCGCACTCCTCTTGAAGACTTTCCCCCTGAGATGTTTGAAAAACTATTAAGTACAAATATTTCTTCTGTTTTTAATGTTAGTCAAATTGTTGCCAAGCATATGATAAAAAGAGGGCGCGGTAAAATAATTAATATAGCTAGTGTTCAAACATTACTTGCTAGACCAGGCATTGCTCCATATACCGCAACCAAAGGCGCTGTTGGGAATCTTACAAAGGGTATGGCAACAGATTGGGCAAAGTATGGAATTCAGTGTAATGCTATAGCTCCAGGTTATTTTGACACTCCTTTGAATGCAGCTCTTGTCTCAGACAAAGATTTTACGTCTTGGCTAGAGAAAAGAACCCCTGCGGGAAGATGGGGTAAGGTTGAGGAACTTGTTGGGGCAAGTATTTTTTTAAGTTCAAGTGCATCAGATTTTGTAAATGGGCACACGCTTTATGTAGATGGAGGAATTACAGCATCATTATAATTAAACACTAAATTAGTGCATTAAACTGATTTGAATTTTTATTAAAAATAATGTTGTTGATTAATTCATTATATTCATTTTTAGGGAATGATGATCTTGGTTTGTTAATTTTAACTATATGATTTTTTGTAATTTTATTATCAAGTACTTTATTTAGTATTAAAACACGATCTGAGATTGCTGTAGCCTCATTAATATCATGTGTAACCATTACAATTGTTATTTTAAGTGATGACCATAAATGTCTCACATGATCTTGGAGGTTACTTTTAGTAAAGCTATCTAATGCGCTAAATGGCTCGTCTAGCAAAAGGACCTGGGGCTGTTGAACAAGAGCTCTTGCTATGGCTACCCTTTGAGCCATTCCACCGGATAGTTGTTTAGGCCAGAGATTACCAATATCTTCTAAACCAACTTTTTTAAGCGTTTCATTAATTTTGTATCTTTGTGTTTCCTTGTCATCATTTAATATAGATAATTTAATATTATCATAAACATTTAACCAGGGCATAAGGCGTGCATCTTGAAACACCATGCCTATATTTGAGCTTGGTTTGTTTATAATATTTTTGTTAAGCTCAACATAACCAGATGAAGCTTTTTCTAAGCCTGCAATAATTCTTAGTAGAGTAGATTTTCCACAACCACTTTGACCGACTAATGAGATTATTTCTTGATCTTCTATACAAAGGTTTATGTCTTTAAGAACATTTTGTGAATAATCCTTATTTTTATAGATTTTGCAAACATTCTTAATGTTAAGCATTATACTCTTCTTCTTGCATATTGTTCAAAGATGATTTCCATTTTAAAAATGGCTTAGATAAAAAATAGATCAACTGATCAGTTAATTTTCCAACTATCGCAAATAATATTAAGGCCCCTATAATTAATGCAGGTCTTCCTGTCATTTGCCCATCTATCATTAGATACCCAAGTCCTTCGCTTGCACCCATTAACTCAGCGGCTATGACAAACATCCAGCCTAGGGCAAGTCCACTTCTAAGTCCGGTTATCCATTCAGGAATAATTCCTGGTATCAAAACCCATCTTATTGTTTGGAAGTGGTTTAAGTTATTTATATGGGCTACTTCAATAATTTTTTTGTCAATTTGTCTTATTCCCATCATAAGATTTAAATAAATAGGAAAAAAAACACCAACTGATATTAAAGCTACCTTGCTATTCTCAAAGATTCCAAACCATAAAATAAATAATGGAACCCAAGCCAACGAAGGAACGGCTTTTAAAGCTTGTATTGTAGGATCAAATAGATTTCTTAAAGTAGGAGAGATACCTGTTATCACTCCTAGAACAGATGCCAATATACCCCCAAGAATGAACCCATTAAAAACTCTATTTAAAGTAATCAAAATATGTGAAAAAAGTTCTCCGTCATTAGTGAGTATTAATATTTCATTAACAACTTCTGATGGAGGTGGTAAGAGGTTGCTTCTGACGATTTCGTTAACACTCAAAAAATGCCAAATAAAAATGATCGTTAAAGGAAGAATAGCACAAACACTATTCTGTAATAGCTTTGTAAATATCTTAGTGTGTAAAACATTAAAAGATTTAAAAGGTAATTTTAGGTGTTTGTTATTTAAAATAATATTCATTGATACAAACCCCTACTAATTTTTTTCTAAATAGCTCGTATCTACTAGCTCATTAACAATACCCTTAATTGAAATTGTATCTTTAATTATACCTATTTTTTGTAGAATAGTACCAGCAGCTAAGAATGTGTTTATTTGCTTATCTCCTATGTAAGGGTTAGTTAAGTCTGTTCTTTCATTAAGTTGTTTCTGGGCTACAGCGTCATTAAGTTTTACAGCCTTAATTAAGGATTTTTTGAGATCGTCTTTGTTTGCGAGGGCATACTTACGATTGTCTTCATAAATTTTTAAAACTCTTTTTACAATAGATGGGTATTTAGATGCAAAATCTTCCCTGACGTTAAGTATACCATATGTATTTAGGTCTGCGTTTCTATAGAATAAAGGTGTTTGTGTTTCTAGTTCACCTTTCGCCATATGTGGATCTAAACCTGCCCAAGCATCTACCTGTCCGCTAACTAGAGCTCTATAACCATCTGGGTGTTGTAGCAGGACTGGTTTTATATCTTTTTCAGATAGACCTACACTATCTAGAGCTTGAAGAAGGAAAATGTGAGGGTCAGTTCCTCTTGTGACGGCAACCCTTTTGCCTTCCAGATCTTTAATCTTTTTGATTCCACTGTCTTTATTTGTAACGAGCGCAGTCCATTCAGGTTTTGAATAGACATATATAGCTTTGATAGGTATACCGTTAGCTCTGCCAATAACAGAGGCAGCTCCTGCAGTGGATCCAAAGTCTACGCTTCCGCCATTAAGGTACTCAAGCGCTTTATTTGATCCTAAAGAAAGAACCCATCTAATTTTGATTTGATCTTTTTTAAATTCTTTTTCTAGAGATTTTCTATCTTTCATAAGTAAACTAACAGGATTATAGTAAGCATAATCAATTGTTATAACTTTCAAGCTATTTGAAAATGCGTTTGAAGCTAGTACTAAAGCAACAATTAAAATAAATGTTTTAAATAAATATTTTATAGTTTGGTTTATTATGTTTGTAAGCATTTGAATCTCCTTTTAAATTCTTTAATAGATAAATATTCTTTTTCATCAATCAAAATTATTGACATTTAAAATTTATTTTTTATTAAATATAATTTATAGAAATATTTTCTTTTTGGAGGATTGATGTTAGATAATGTTGATTTAAAAATTTTGGCCCTTATTCAAAAAAACTCTAGTTTACCCTTATCTGAAATTTCTAAAAGGGTAGGGGTGTCTCCGACCCCTTGCTGGAATAGAATAAAAAAAATGGAAGAAAGTGGGGTTATTTCTGCAAAAACTATTGTATTGAATCGTGAAGCAATAAATTTATCAATAGTTGTGTTTTTATCAATAAGAGTAAGTCATCATTCAAAGGATTGGATTTCTAGTTTTCAGAGTCTAATTGGGAAATATGATGAGATTATAGAGGCACATAGATTAACTGGATCAGATGCAGATTATTTATTAAAAATTGTTGCCCCAAGTATTGAGGAATATGATAAATTCCAACAAAAATTAATTGGCGAAGTTGAGTTTACGAAAATGTCTTCAAGTATTTCTCTGCAGGAGATGAAAAATTCTCATGTTTTACCGCTCCAGCAATGTGTTGTTTGATTTGTTAGTTTGCGTTAGGGAAGAATAATTGCTGTCCATTTACTCTAAAATTTTTAATTAAATTTTGTCCTTTTGGGGATATAAGCCAGTTAATGAACTTCTTGGCATTATGTGATTTGGTGTTTGGGCATTTTAACGGATTAACCATTGTAATTCCATATTGATTAAACATTAGTTTATCCTTTTCGGCGATTATTTTTAAATCACGCTTATTATTAAAATTAACCCAAGACGCTCTGTCGCTTATAGTGTAAGCTCCCATACCACTTGCAACATTGAGGGTTGCGCCCATTCCAGAACCAACTTCTCTGTACCAAGTGCCAGAAAATTGAGTTGGATTTATTTCGGCTTTTGACCAGATAGACATTTCTTTAAAATGCGTTCCAGAGTCGTCCCCTCTAGATACAAAAGTTGAAGAGGTGTCGTATATTTTCCTAAACGCTTCAACAGGATTATCTGATATTAATATTTTAGCAGAATTCTGTTTTGGGCCAACTATGATAAAGTCGTTATACATTAAATCAAATCTTTTGACACCAAAGCCCTTTTCAACAAAATCTAGTTCTCTTTTTTTTGCGTGAACTATGATTACGTCTCCATCGCAATTTGAAGCATTTTTTAGCGCTGCTCCAGTTCCAACTGAAACAACATGAGCTGTTATATTAATTTCAGATTTTATTATTGGCAGTATGTAGTTATAGAAGCCGGAGTTATAAGTGGAGGTTGTAGATTGAACTATAATGGAGTTATCGCTCAAAGAAGGTTTCGAGATGAGAAGTGCGCATATAAGAAAAAGGTTAAGTCTTAGCATATATTTTTAAATCTAATTGAAATGAATAAATTGCTATTTATGTAAAATATGCATAATATTGCAACTTAAAACATAAAAAATCAAGATGAATATGAATATCATTCAAGAAGCCTTAATAAAGGCATTAGATCTAGTTATAACATTTGATGAGAGTTTATTTGAAATATTGCTTCTCTCATTCAAGGTAAGTGGAATATCCTTACTACTATCTTGTTTTATAGGCTTGCCTCTTGGAACGCTTTTAGCAATTAAGAATTTTTGGGGTAGAAATAGTGTTTTAATTTTGTTTAATACTATGATGGGATTACCACCAGTTGTAGTAGGTTTAATGGTATATTTATTGGTATCTAGGTCTGGTCCCTTGGGATGGCTTGGTATCCTATACACTCCAACAGCAATGATAATTGCTCAGATGATATTAATCACACCAATTATAGTATCCTTAACAGCTCAGATTATTGAAGAAATTAGTCAAGAGTATAAAAATCTTTTTGTATCTTTGGTCGTGCCATCTCATAAGGCAATTATGGCTTATCTTTATGATGCAAGATATTCTATTTTGACTGTAATTTTAGCTGGGTTTGGTAGAGCTATATCAGAAGTGGGTGCTGTCATCATAGTTGGGGGTAATATTGATCATTTAACAAGAGTAATGACTACGACAATAGCCCTGGAAACATCTAAAGGTAATTTATCTTTAGCTTTGGCTTTAGGTATTATTCTTTTATTAATAGCCTTAGTTACAAACTTTGTATTAATCACTATCAAGATGAATGCTAAACGGCATATGTATGCATAATAAAGATAAATTACTTGAAAATGAGATAACACCAATTGTAGCAGATAATTTGTCTGTTTCATTCGGTAATATAAATATTTTAAATGATGTTAGTTTTAAAATTGAGAACAAACATATTACCGCTGTAATTGGTCCAAATGGAGCAGGGAAAAGTGTTTTACTACAAACCATTAATGGTTTAACCAATATCCAAGAAGGTAAAATTACATTTAATTCTTTTTTAAACAGTAATGCTGTAAGAAAAAAACAGGCCCTTGTATTTCAATATCCAACTTTATTGAGAAGATCTGTTTTATCTAATATGGAGTTTATTGCTGAAATTTATAAAAATGCTGATAGGAAAATTATTCAAAATACTCTCATAAGATGTGGTCTAGATGGTTATGATCAAAAATCAGCAAGATTATTATCAGGGGGTGAAAAACAAAGGCTTTCACTAGCTAGAGCTTTGTTGTCACAACCATCAATATTACTTCTTGATGAACCTACTGCCAATTTAGACCCTTTTTCCTTAAAACTAATTGAGGATATAATTTTAGAAGAGAATGAAAAAGGTACCTGTATCATCTTAACAACACATGATATGGCTCAAGCAAAGAGATTAGCGAAAAACATAATATTCATGAATAAAGGTAAGGTTATAGAGCAAACAGACGCAGATATTTTTTTTAAGAAACCAAAAACAACTCAGGCATCAAAATATATTCACGGAGAAATTCTCTTATAAATTTTATTCACTTAGAATAGCTTCTGTCAAATTTGCCCAAAAATTTGCACCAATAGGTAAAAGGTCGTCGTTGAAATCATAATGTGGACTATGTAGTTTTTCTGATTTTTCTCCTGAACCTAACCAAATATATGCACCAGGTTTCTCTTCAAGAAAATAAGAGAAGTCTTCAGAGGTCATAGTTGGTTTTTCATGTTTGTTTATTGAACTTTTGCCATAAATCTTTTGAAAAATTTCTGAAACTAACCTGGCACTTTCAACATCATTGATTGTTGATGGATATCCAGGCCTTATTTCTAAATCTAAAGTGCAATTATTAATGGCACATGCATTTTGAGCAATATTTTCAATCTTTATAAGCATTTCATCTCTTAATAACTTATCCGTTGATCTAAGGGTACCTCCTATAGTTACACAATCTGGAATCACATTAAAAGCAGAGCCGCCATCTATTTTAGTTAATGACAAAACTACATTCTTAAATGGATCTAATTGTCTAGATATTAAGCTCTGTAGGGCAGTAATGGTAAAACCTGCTGCAACAATTGGATCATTTGAATGTTGAGGTTGAGCAGCGTGCCCCCCTTTTCCTTGGATTTTTAGATTAATAATGTCACCTCCAGCCATAGCAAAACCTTCATGAATAACGGCTTGTCCAACTGGTACGCCTGGCCAATTGTGTATTCCCCATATGGAGTCAATCTTAAATCTTTTAAAAAGACCATCTCTAATCATTGCCTTTGCGCCAGCATTTCCCCCTTCTTCGGCTGGCTGAAAAATCAAGTAAACAGTACCATTAAAATTTCTTGTTTCAGCTAGATATTTGGCAGCCCCTAACAACATTGTGGTATGACCGTCGTGACCACATGCATGCATAGCACCCTCATTTTTTGAAGCATAAGGCAAATTAGTTTTTTCAGTCATTGGTAAAGCGTCTATGTCAGCTCTTATTCCAATTGTTTTGTCAGAACTGGTATTTTTACCGTTAATAACACCAACTAGGCCAGTTTTTCCTATCCCTTTATGAACTTCAATTCCAAACTCTTTTAATTTTTGAGAAATAAAATCTGATGTATTTATCTCGTTAAACGCAGTTTCAGGATATTGATGGATATGATGACGCCATTTAACCATATCTTGGGCAGCATCTTTGATTTTCATTTTAATATTCATTTTAGACAAATCTCTAATTTTTATTATTGATGGTTAATAGTTTTATAAAGACTAACATATTCAAAATATTGAATTACTATATTACGAATTAAGTTATACTAAAATAAAAGTTATTAAGGAATTATAATGTGAATTACAAAAAGCTAATTGAAGAGGTGCCAAACTTAGATTTTTATTTTGACAAATTATTAAAAATTAAATTGTCCTATCGTTTTAGAAATGAAAAGAATAAACCTTTACTATTATTGTTACATGGGTTTAACGGCAATAGTAAAAGTTGGGCTAGCCAATTCAAATATTTTAAAGATAAAAGATCAATACTTGCTATAGATTTTCCAGGTTTTGGTGGTTCAGATTTCATTGACATTGATATGGTGGTGATAGCAAAAATTTTAAGAAGATGTCTAATGAGTTTAAACGTTTCTTGCTGTGACGTTTTAGGGCACTCAATGGGGGGAATGTTGGCTCAAATTTTTTCTTCTGAGAATCATGACTTAGTGAATAAAGTTATTTTATCATGTACACATAAAGGTTTTGGCTGTCCAAAAGGAAAACCATTAATGGATAATTACAGTTCTAGATTACAAGAACGAATTGAAATGAATAATCGTGATTTTGGGGACTTAAGAATTAAAGAAATGTTACCTGAATTACAAAATGAAGAAGTTTTTAAATTTCTATCTTCAATTAGTGGAGAAATCAGTGAAAATTCAATAGTGTGTGGCGGTATGGCTATGCAAACGTTAGATACCTCGAAATATTTATTAAATCTTAAACAAGATTGCTTAATTTTAAAAGCCTCTAAAGATGTAGTTGTCTCAAAAGAACGGTCTGATGAGTTAGAAAAGCTAATTCCGCACGCTAAGGTTAAAGAATTACAAAATGTTGGCCATGCACCCTATTGTGAAGATGCAAAATCGTTCAATGCTGAAATTGAAGATTTTCTTCAGCAATGAATGCATTATCTAATAAAGCTTTTTTATTATATTTTTTTAGTAATACCTTTGCATTACTTGGTTTATGGATTCAAAAAATTGGTGTTGGTTGGCTTACTTGGGAGATTACTCAATCTACTTTTTGGACAAGTTTTGTTGCTTTAGCATTGATGGCACCAGCAGGAATAATTGGACCATTATTTGCTGTTTTTGCCGAAAACTGGAATATGAGAAAAGCTAGTATTATCCTGAAAACCTTGATGTTACTTGTTGCAGTTTTGATTTGGTTTTTACAATTTCTTGATTTGCATACATTATTTTCATTAGCCTCCTTGTCAATCATGCAAGGATTGTTAAGTGCATGTTATCATCCTGTAAGATTAGTGTTTGTATCTATTGTTGTCCCTAGAAACTTAATATCTAGTGCTGTAGGTTTAAATTCAGCGTCTTTCAATGGATCAAGAGTTCTTGGGCCAGCATTTGCAGGTGTAAGTATAGCTTTATTAAGTCTTGAAAGTACTTTTCTAATTGCACTATTAACTTATATTCCTCTAATTCCAGTTCTAATGTATATGCCATTAAGAAAAAGAACTAAATCCTCTGATAATAAAGAAAAATTTTTTAAACGTTTTTTTGAAGGAGGAAAAGTAGCTTTAAATACACCTATTATTGCAAAGGGACTATTTGTTGTTTTTATAAGTGCTTTTTTTGTAAGAGGAATGTTAGAAATACAACCTACAATTGCAGGGGAAATTTTAGATCAGGGTAGTTTGGGGTTGTCATTAATTACATCTACTGCTGGATTTGGAGCCTTATTAGCTTCTATTTGGATAGGTTTCAGAAAAAATAATGATATTAAAATAGAGAATAAATTAGTTTCAATGTTAATTTTAGGGCTAATAATGAGCTCTATTATTGGTTGTACTACAAATATGTATTTAATGGCTATAGCTTTCATAATTGTTGGCTTTGCTTCAACTGTTGTTGGTATTGGTACTCAAACTATCATTCAAATGGAAGTGGAGGATATATATAGAGCTAGAGTTTTAACTTGGTGGTCTAGTATTTCATTTGGATCTCTAACAATTGGTGGAATTTTACTTGGTTTTGCAGGAGAATATATTCCCTTAAATATTGGTATGATTGTTATGCCGATATTCGGATTTGTTATTTTCAAACTAATTGTAAGTTTAAAATTTAAAAATAATTTTATCTAATTTTTTTAAATTTAGCCTCTCTTCTGAATATATATATTCCAGAAACTGTAATAATAATTCCTCCTAATATTGTTGTAAAAACGGGATGGGAATTCCATATCAAATAATCAAAAATTATTGCCCAAATAATTCCGGTATAATTAAATGGACTTACAATAGAAGCAGGTGCCTTTTGAAGCGCGTATGTCATTAATAACTGAGTTAAAAAAGCTGCAAGGCCTATACCTATAAATAAAAGAATTACTTCCAAAGTTGGTTGTTTCCACAAAAATGGTTGAAAGAAAGATGTGATAATAAAACTTACCAACATAAAATAGAACACTGTCTTAACTGGATGTTCTGTTGATCCCAATAACCTTAGAAAAATTATAGTAGTGGACCACATTATTGTGCCACCTAATGCATAAATGGAGGCTACAGCAATTTGTCCACTTGGATTGATAGCAATGATAACACCTAAAAAACCAATAAATATGGCTAGCCATCTTCGCCAGCCTATTATTTCTTTTAGAAAAATAATTGCTAAAATAGATGAAAATATGGGAACAGCTTGAGAGATAACTGTAACGTCCGCTACAGGAAGTCTCTGAAATGCAAGAAAAAACATTATATTACCAGTCAGTCCTGCAAGCCCTCTAAAAAAATGAAGAATTGGTTTATTTGTTTTAAGAAAATTAAAGCCTCCTAATTTGTATATTAGTGGCAATAAAAAAATTAAAACAACTATAGCTCTAGCAAATGTTATTTGTGCCGCATGATACTCTATGCCAATTAGCTTTGCTTGAACACTCATTATTGTAACACAAAAAACTGCTAATATCATCGCTGTTATAGCTTTGAAGTTATTAGATTGTTGTATGAATGATTTTACCAATCAAGTTTCCCAATAGATCAATTAGAATTATTTTTTTGTTAATGATGAGGGATGTTTTAAAAAGAAAATTGTAAGGAAAGTTACAATTAATGGATATATGGATAGGTATCTTATTGTAACCAAAGAGTCACCTATATAGTCGATGGCAAATCCGACTGGTAATGGCCCTAGAGATGCTCCTATAACTCCTATCATTTGCCCAGTTCCCTGGATACTTCCTAGATGTTTTCTTCCAAAGTATCTTGGCCATATATAACCAAACATCGTCATACTTATAGCATTGTTAATGCCAAAGAAAACAGCATACAAAAAAGCGTAATATTCATTAGTAGCGAATGTTATACTCATCAGTGAAATAAAATTGATTATAAGACCAATGGCTAGAACATAATTAGTAGGAAAATTGTCAAATAGTTTTCCTATAATTGGCATAAATAAAACCATTGCTATAGCTGAAACTGTAAACAGCCCAGCAGCAAAATCTGCAGTTATACCTTGACTAGTTAAGATAGTGACCTGATAAAAATGTAAAGTTGTTACTAACATAGCCATTCCAAACCACATGGCTGCTAAAATATAAAAAGATTTCTCTCTAAGAGCTTGAGAAAGGTCTAAACCTTCTATGGTATCATTATTATTTTTTATGTTATTTTGTTTATTAACTCCATCTGGTAAAAGATCAACACTTTCTGGAGTATTCCAGGCAAGAAGAAATAACGTAGGAACCATTATTATCCAAGTTGATATACCCAAAAAAATCCATGCGACTTTCCATCCAAACTCATCAATCATAAACTGAGATAGTGGTGGGTGTATAGCCATTGAAATACCAAACCCTAAAGCCATGATGCTCATTGCAAAGCCTCGTTTTCTTTCAAACCATTGAGAAACAAGATTTGCACAACCAAGCATTAATGATCCTTGACCAAAAAATCTAAGAAAACCAAAACCAACGGTTAACATTAAAAAATTTGAGGCCGCACCAAAGAAAATACATGATATTCCTAATATTATGCTGACTACAATTAGAGTTTTTCTAGCACCGTATTTATCTATAAGTTTACCCATATATGGAAGCATAAAAGCTGCTATTAAGGTAGCCAAACCATAAGCAGAGGCTATTGATGTACTTGAAAGTCCTAAATCTTTTCCAATTGGTCCTACAAAAACACTAAAAGTATGGGATTGTCCAGGGCCACTAGAAAAAATACCAAGATTTGCAACTGCTACAATTATCCATCCATAAAAAAAGTTTGGACTAATATAATTGAAAATTTTGTCGCGCATTTTTTAAATCAATTCCTTAATTTGAGAAATATTAATTAGTATACATGTTAATTAAATTAAAAGATATTAATATGAAATAAGAATTATTTTTTTAATGCATTAACATACATGTCGAGCACTTCTATCAGAGATCTAGCTTCATTAACTGTTTCTCTAGTTTCCTTTGAAATTGGTGTTCTATTTGCTAATGCCATAATTTCAGCTGAACCTTCGTGAAATTTAGACGTCACACCAGCATCGGAAAAAGTCTTAGCAATTTCGTACATTTCTCCTTCCCATCTAGCTGCATCAAGAGGTATCCTTGGAACCATTCTTTCCATAGCTGATAACACATCAGGTTTACTGTATTCTAATTCTGTAAAATATTCAGAAACCAGACCAAGTTTATGGGCGGTTGTTAATACTGCTGCATGAAGAGCAAAAGTACCTTTAGTCGCACTAGCATAGACCATTTTCATGGCTGAGGCCTTACCTATTTCTTTTCCTAAATCTTTTATTTGAAAGCCTTTGTTATCGAGAATTTTTATGGGTTCGGTATTAGGTCCCGAAACGTATAATCTAGTTTGGCCCTTTTCAACTATAGGGTTTAAACCTATAATTCCTGCATCAATGAAATTACAATATACAGAAGAAATTACTCCATTAATTTTTTGAGCTGTTTGTGGTGAAATAGCATTGCAATCGACGTATGTAGTTGATTTTTTATTTTTTAAAATTAGTTCATTAACTATCTTTGCTTGCTCAAAAGCAGATTCTGGAGGAAGTATAGATAAAATTATTTCAGAATAATTCACGACATTTTCAATTGATCCTACATCTTCTATTCCAGCAGTTTCAGAAAGTTTCTTGGTTCTAGTACTTCTTCCATTGAGAGCAGATATCACTCTAAAGTTATTATCTATAAAAGATTTGCCACACCCGTGACCCATATCACCTGGCATAAGAATTCCAATTGTCTTTTTTGACATTATCTCACCAAAATCAAATGTAGAAAAATTACTTTCTCATTGGGCCACCATTTTTTTCCCAATCTGGTATACCACCAACATTAAGAACATTTTTATAACCCATCTCTATAAGAGTTTTACCAGCCAATGCCGCTTGACCACCAACTCCACAAACAAGAATTATTTCAGAATCTTTTTTTAATTTTTCATTATAGAGAGGAGTAGATTCATCAGCAACAAACTCAATTAAACCTCTTGGTATTTCTAAGCCATCAAGAATCGTTCCTGTTTTTTTAATATCTCCACTATCTCTTACATCAATAAAAATTGATGATTTTAACTTATGTTTTTCTATGGCCTCTTTTACATCTATTCTTTTAACAACTTCATTTGCTTCTTGTAAATAATCCTTGGCTGTTTTCATTTTTTCCTCTTATTTAATTAATTAAGTATACCTATGTATTTTGGCTGAGTAACGCTAGTTGTCATCCAACAATTTGAACAATTTTTATCAATTTTAGCTTTTTCTAAAATCCATGTTAAGTTGTAACGTTTATTGTCATAAGCGTCTACATCTACTGAAAATTTTGAGATATTATTATCTTTAGATAATAAATTTATTTTAAATTTTAGAGAGTTTAATAATATCTTATATGATGTATTAGAGATCATATTTTTAAAATTAGAAAAAGGGCCAGTGTATTTTTTGTTTTCTGGATGCGCAAACAGCCAACATTGATATATTCCTGAATTGTTTAAAATTGAATTAGTTTGTAATGAGCTCATTTGTAATTCGATTACTTCAGATGCAGAAAATATGTCATTCGGCAATACATTACCTAAGGCTCTTTCATTTTTAACAAAAAAGAAACAAATTAAAAGGATGCTTAAATATTTCATTGGCTACGATAAATTTTTAATTAGAATAAAATAATCTACAAAGGAGCGTTAAATTGCAATCTAAAAATTTCTATTTCACAAAACATTCAAAAATTATTTTGTTTTTATTTGGGTTCTTATTTTTTTCACAAGCACAGGCCGCAGGTGGTGGTTCGGATAACTCTACAAACAATGTCACTAAGTCATCATATTATTATGAAGCACTTAAATTAATAAAAAACAAATCTTATGAACCTGCTATAGATAGTTTGTTATCAGCAGAAAAAATGAGTAAAAACGATCCAGATATTTACAATTATTTAGGCTATTCATTTAGAAAAATAAACAACTTAGACAAAGCAGCTTTTTATTATGATAAAGCTTTGAGCTTGTCTCCTAAACATAAAGGTGCCCTTGAGTATCAAGGAGAAATGTTCTTAACACTAGGTCAATTAGAAAAGGCTGAAGATAATTTAAAAAAATTAGAAAAAATATGTTTTCTAGGTTGTGAAGAAGAAAAGATGTTAAAAGAATCAATTTCCAAATACAAGCAAGGTAAAAAAAGTAATTATTAATTACATTTTATTAAGATGTTCGGAGAAAATGAATGAAATCGTTTGAAGAATTTACCCTTAAAGAAATTGTTGATCAAATTGAAGATGGATTTCTTCTAGGCATTCCTGCTGATTATTCTGGAGTACCAATGGCATTTACGAAGGAGTTAATAAACAAAGGTTTTAAAAATTTAAGACTATATTGTTTACCTCTTACAACAATTCAAGGAGACATGTTAATTGGAAGTGGGTGTGTATCTGAAATTGAAACAGCGGCAGTAACGTTAGGCGAATTTGGACTGGCACCTAGATTTTCTGAAGCTGTTGAAAAAGGTAACATTAAGATAAAAGATTCAACTTGCCCGGCCTTGCATGCTCAACTTCAAGCCACTGAAAAGTCCGTTCCTTTCATGCCATTAAGGGGTGTTATTGGTTCTGATGTCCAAAAAAACAGAAAAGATTGGCAAATAATCTCTAACCCAATGAAATCTGCTGGAGTTGAAAATGAGCCAATCCTTTTACTGCCAGCTGTTCAAATAGATGTTCTGGTTTTTCATGCTGCATGTGCTGATAGAAATGGAAATATACAAATAGGAAGAAGGAGGGAGCTTGCAACTTTGGCGCATGCTTCAAGAAAAGTTTTTGTAACTGTTGAACAAGTTTTAGAAACTGATTTTTTTGAAGATGAGTTGTCTGCTGCGACGTGTCTTCCTAGTTTATATGTTGATGGTATTTCGGAAGTCAAAAACGGTGCATGGCCTTGTATGCTTCCTGGAGTTTATCCATCAGACAATGAAGAAATTAAAAAATATTCTCTAGCAGCTAAGACAAAATCTAGTTTTGATGAATATATGAAGTTTTTTTTAAATAGTTAGTTAAAGGATTATATTTAGTGACTATAGATATAAAAAGAGAAGAGCTCTTGATAAGTCAATTAGCTGATTTATTAATAAACGATAATCATGTTGCTGTTGGAGCCGCTTCTCCTATTCCAGGAGCAGCAGCTTTGCTTGCAAAAGAAGAAGCCAGATATCTAGATAAAAGGTTAAGAGTAACAATTTTGCATTCTAGTAGGTATAATAATTTTACTGATGGAGCACGAGAACTATTTGACTGTGCTGCTCAGGGAAGAATAGATACTTTCTTTCTTGGGGGTGTACAAATTGATGGTCAAGCAAATATAAATCTAGTTGGTACTGGTAAATATCCTCATACAAAAAAGAGATTTCCAGGATCTTTTGGTTCACCTTTAATGTATTTTGTTGTCCCTCAAATAATTTTATTTCGAGAAGAACATTCTCCTAGAACTTTAGTGCAAAAAGTAGACTTTATTTCTGCCCCTGGTGTTTCTGATGATAAAATCTACAGGCCTGGAGGGCCAAAATATCTTTTAACAAATAGAGCTTTATTCAAATTTAATAAAAAAAATGAAAAATTTTCTCTATTAAAGTTAAATGAGAATGAGACTTCAGATACCATCATAAAATTAACAGGTTTTGATTTTGATATACATCAAGATCTCTCATATATGTCTTGGCCTGATAATAAAAGATTAGATATTATGAGGAACAATGTTGCACCAATGGTATCTGAATTCTATCCGGAATTTGCCAATAAAATTTGGGGTGTTTAATTTATTTCATATATTTTTTCTATTCTCGACCAAATTTTTAACGACCAATGGGTCAGCCAAAGTTGATACATCACCGAGTTCGTTATGTTCGTTAGCAGCAATTTTTCTTAAAATTCTTCTCATTATTTTTCCAGATCTTGTTTTTGGAAGACCTGGGGCAAATTGAATTAGGTCAGGAGTTGCAATAGGGCCTATCTCTTTTCTTACCCATTGCTTTAATTTTACTAACAATTCTTCTGATGGTTTAACGTCAATATTTACGGTAACATACGCATAGATACCTTGACCTTTAATATCATGTGGATAACCAACAACTGCAGCTTCAGCAACATCAGGATGAGCTACTAGGGCAGATTCCACCTCTGCAGTTCCCATCCTATGCCCTGATACGTTTATAACATCATCAACTCTTCCAGTAATCCAGTAATACCCATCTTCATCTCTTCTACAACCATCACCTGAAAAATATCTTCCAGGAAATGTTGTAAAATAAGTATCTATAAATCGTTGATGATCTCCGTATACTGTTCTCATTTGACCTGGCCAAGATGAGTTAATGCACAAATTTCCTTCTGCAGGACCAGTTAGTTCTTTATTATCACCATCAACTAGAATTGGTTGAATACCAAAAAACGGTTTAGTAGCAGAGCCAGGTTTTGTTGGAGTAGCCCCCGGTAAAGGAGTAATTAAAATACCACCAGTCTCAGTTTGCCACCATGTATCAACTATCGGACATTTATTATCTCCAACGACTTTGTTATACCAATTCCAAGCTTCAGGGTTAATAGGTTCGCCAACACTACCAAGTATTCTTAAACTAGCTCTACTAGTTTTTTGTACAGGTTTATCTCCTTCTGCCATTAGAGCTCTGATTGCAGTTGGTGCTGTGTAGAAAATATTTACTTTGTGTTTATCTACGATTTCCCAAAATCGACTAACAGTTGGGTAATTCGGTACGCCTTCAAACATTAAAGTTGTAGCCCCATTAGATAACGGGCCATATACTATATATGAATGTCCGGTTACCCAACCCACATCTGCAGTGCACCAATAGATTTCATTCTCGTGATAATCAAACACATAGTGATGTGTCATAGAAGCATAAACCATATATCCACCAGTGGTGTGTAATACTCCTTTGGGTTTACCTGTTGATCCCGATGTATATAATATAAACATAGGATCTTCAGCGTTCATTTCAGTAGGTAAGCATTCGGACGATGCCTTTGCCATTTCTTCGTGATACCAGAGATCTTGCCCATCTATCCAGTTAATTTCACCACCGGTTCTTTTAACAACGATTGTTGTTTTGCACATTTTTGCTTTGGCAATAGCTTCATCAGTATTGGCTTTTAGAGGAATTGCTTTCCCTCCTCTAATACCTTCATCGGCAGTAATAATTATTGATGAGTTGCAGTCTTCTATTCTACCAGCCAATGCGTCTGGAGAAAATCCTCCAAAAACAACAGAATGAATAGCCCCAATTCTAGTACACGCCAACATAGCAATAGTTGCTTCAGGTATCATCGGCATGTAAATTGTAATACGGTCACCTTTTTGTGCTCCAACATTTTTCAAAACATTTGCGAATTTACATACATCTTTATGAAGCTCATTATATGTTATATGTTTACTATCATTGGGGTTATCTCCTTCCCAGATTATAGCAGTACTTTCTCCCTTAGCTTTTAGATGTCGATCGAGACAATTATAACTTGCATTTAAAGTTCCATCTTCAAACCATTTAATATGCAAATCATCTTTTTGATATGAGACATTACTAACTTTTGTGTAAGGTTTTATCCAATCTATTCTTTTTCCGTGTTTTTCCCAAAATTTTGTAGGAGAATTTATAGATTCTTCATACATTTTTTCGTAGTCTTCTTGATTGACATGAGAGTTTTCAACAATAGTTGAACTTGGTTTATATAAATTGATTCCTGACATTTAATGCTCCCTAATTTATACTTTATTTATCTAAAATTAAATTTGCGTTATTGATATCATTAAGATTAATAACTTTATTAATGGTTTCTAATGAAAAACCTCTCCTCGATAGAGCGCCAAGCCATTTCTGCTTCAAATTATACTTATCTTTTTCATTAGATGTTGATTGAGTATTGGAAAATACTCCAATATTTTTCTTTTTCATAAATTTAACAGCAGCTTTTATTTCTGCATTTTCTTGTCCATCGTCAACTATTTCAATAGATGATTGAATTAAATCTTTGGATATGCCTTTTTCTAATAGTTTAGAATAAATAAGTCTTATAGAGCCGCCTTGTCTTCTAATAGATCGAGTTTTTGTTTCTGCATATCTTTTGTCATCGACAAATTTGGCAAGAA